>Ga0233440_1001804_pt1 | contig 18884 bp, 23 predicted proteins | sample SI_123_September_5_FD_182791 | JGI IMG/M metagenome (GOLD analysis project Ga0233440, IMG submission 182791) | Seawater microbial communities from Saanich Inlet, British Columbia, Canada - SI_123_September2016_120_MG | ecosystem: Environmental > Aquatic > Marine > Inlet | place: Canada: British... | reverse complement strand
GTGCGTGACTACATCATTGCATCACGAGATAAAGACCATGTGTTGCGTTTACCCAAGATCAATCACCCTAAGTTGATTGGTGTTAAAACCAATCCGGGCATTGCGGATTATCCGGGAGAAGTGAGCTAAGAATTCGTAGGGTGCGCCGCGCGCACCATTGGCGATGGCACTGAAACTTGATGGTGCGCGCGGCGCACCCTACCTATTCTGACACCTTCAGAGGTTAAACCATGAAATGGATTAACTCTGAGTGTTTAAAAATAATTAGTATTATAAAAACATAACCCCAAAAACCGAGGAAATAGAATGAAATTAACTACAAAAACACTAGCATTTACCTTTGCTTTAATCGTATCAAGTTACGCAAATGCGTCCACAACAGATGAAGCCATAGCTTCTGCTGAAACTGCACGTAAAGCTGCTGCTGAAGTTGGATATGAATGGCGTGATACAGGAAAGATGATAAAAAAAGCTAAAGAACTTGCTGCAAAAGGTAAAAATGAAGACGCAATTAAATTAGCCAAAAAAGCTGAAGAAGAAGGTAAAGATGCTCTAAAACAGTATCGCAGTGAACTTAACCGATATTCAAAGACTCATTAATTTCTAGTGATACTTAAAGGAACAGATATGAAAAGATATTTATCAAGCTTGTTGTTTTTGTTGGGATTTAATCTGAATGTTCAGGCTGAAGAAATGTTTGAACTGGCTGAATCATGTTCGAATGATGTGATGAATATGATCAAGTGCAAAGTTGTTGAAGATGTCTCTGCCGATGATGCCATCGAATCCATGAAACTTCGTGCAAATTTCCTGAACTTTAAAATGGTGGGTCATATGCCATTGTCAGAACAGGTTAAAGCCAATGGTGGTGAATCCAATAGAATGGAAATCTTCCAGTTCTGTGATGCAAATATTGCTGCAGAAATGGTTCGATACAGCATGGCATTTGCAGGTTATTTGCCTTGCCGAATCTCGGTAGTAGAGGATGATGCAGGGCAAGCCTGGCTGATTACCTTGAATATGGACAGTACGATGGGAGATGCTTCTCTACCAAAAGAACTCCAGGGTTTAGGCATGAAGGTTCGTAATAATATCTATTCCATAATTTCTGCTGGAGCAGAAGGCGACCTTTAGAGTCGTTAATTTTTAATTTTAAAAAACTATTACTTTTAGGAGGTAATGCGAATGAAACTTCGCTCTATATCGTCTGCGGCATCCGTCGTAGCTCTTCTAGGTGTATTTGCCAGTCCGGTTGCTTTTTCAGGATCTCACGGGGGAATGCTAGAAGAAGGAAAAAGACTAGCATTTGACCGTAAACTGGGCAACTGCCTGACCTGTCACATGATTGCCGGTGGCAATGCTTCGGGTAACCTGGGGCCACCATTAATAGCCATGAAGGCACGTTTTCCTGATAGAAAAGTGTTAAGAGCACAAATCTGGGACTCAAACGTGGCTAACCCTGCTTCTGCCATGCCTCCATTTGGACGGCACAATATTTTGACAGAGAAGCAGATTGATCTGGTTACTGATTTTATACTCTCTTTGTAAGGTACTCATTAAATGAATCGTAGAACACTATTAAAAAGAACATTGGCAGTAAGCGCTGTAAGCGTTGCTGCATCAGCCGGTTTACTGGCTCCTGGCCAGGCCCTGGCCGCTTATCCAACAGCTGCATTCGAAGCAAAAGATTCAGCAGCAGCCTTATCAGCCGCTTTAGGTTCGGGTAGCTTTGAGCACTCTGATGATATTAAGATTAAAGCACCGGATATTGCTGAAAATGGTTCGGTTGTACCGGTCACGATCTCAAGTAGCCTGGCGGGTGTTGAATCTATATCACTACTGTCTGAGTCGAATAACTCTCCAATGGTGGCTTCTTTTAACCTGAATGGCTCACAGGCCTTTATTTCTACCCGTATTAAAATGGGTAAAACAGGCAATGTACTGGCAGTCGTTAAGTCAGGTGGCAAGCTATATGCCAACAAAAAAGAAGTAAAGGTTACAATCGGCGGATGTGGCGGCTAAAAAGTGACAGCGCTGCGAATTCATCTTTTGTCCGATAGCGGCGTTATTTCCGTACTCGAAGGATCACATATTTATATATGTTCACCTTCTCCGTGCGCAAATGCCTTGCTACGAACAAAACCTGAACACGCATCACAGCCACTTTAAATTAAATTCAAGAGATTAGAATAATGGCAAAATCAATTAAATTAAGAGCAAAATCAAAGAAAGGTGTGGTCACTGTCAAGTGTCTGATGAATCACCCAATGGAAACCGGTCTGCGTAAAGATAAAAAGACTGGCAAGATGATTCCTGCGCATCATATTCAGGAAGTAACGGCTAAAGCCGGTGATAAAACCGTGCTGGATGCAGTCTGGGGTGGCGCTATTTCGAAGAACCCATACCTGTCGTTTAAATACAGCGGTGATAAAGGTGGATCGATTACTTTATCCTGGGTAGACAATAAAGGTAACTCCGACTCAATGACCGGTAAGGTCAAATAAGTCTTCTTGAGTGACAACCATAACTATTACAAAGGTTAAAACTATGCGTAAGTTTATGCTTGCAGTATCGACTGCACTGGCTGTTGGTCTGGTAACACCAATGACCGCCACAGCTTCAACGCCTCAGGAAGACGTGAAAGCTTTTCAACAATATTTTTATGACAAGTTTCCAAACGTCGCCAAAGGTGATTTTAAAGACGGTGTTTATTCGCTGAACGAAGATTTTCGTTTGCAGTGGGAAAATACAGAAGAGTTTCCTCCTTATGAGGACAATATAGCGAAAGGCGAAGAAATGTTTAACAAGCCATTTGCTAATGGAACAAGCTATGCTGACTGTTTATTAAACGGTGGAACGGGTACTCGTCAACTGTATCCATATTTTGATACTTCATCGGGTAAGTTAAAGACGCTTGAAGGTGAAATTAATGCCTGTCGTAAAGCCAATGGTGAAAAGCCACTGAAGTGGAAAAAAGGTGCAATGGCTAATTTGACGGCTTATATCGCCGATACATCTCGTGGCAACGTGATTAATATTGATGTACCCAATGATGATCGTGCAATAGCGGCTTATGAAATGGGCAAGAAGCAATTTTACATGAAGCGTGGTCAGCTAAACCTGTCGTGTGCGGATTGTCACGTGACAAATTCTGGAGGATATGCACGCTCTGATTTGTTAAGTCCTGCTTTAGGTAATCTGTCTCATTTTCCTGTGTATCGTCATAAATGGTCTGCACTGGGCACACCGCATCGTCGTTTTGGAGGCTGTAACAAGAATATTCGTGCGAAGCCTTTTAAAGCACAGAGTGAGCAGTATAAATCTTTGGAATATTTCCTGATGGTGATGGCCAAAGGTGTCGAAGCTAACGGACCTAGCTCTCGTAAATAGAAGAAAACTAAAACTGAATATTTGACAATCTAGGGTTTAGCCCGGCTTTTTAAGTCGGGCTTTTTTTTAACTAAAATAGATCACCAGAAATTTACATTCCATACTCTCGTTCTACTTTTGAGATCCTAATTCTAAAATTCGAATACCATTTCTCACGCCCCAGTTTTTGGGCTTCAATGTGTTCAATATTTAACTTCCAGGTTTTTATTGAATCCAGGTCCTGCCAGTATGAAACGGTGATACCAATTTCTTCTCTCGCTGACTCGACACCTAAAAAACCGGGCTGAATAGAAGCTAACTCAAGCATTTTCACAGACATCAGGTTATAACCCTCATCACCTTCTGTTCGATGAGATGAAAAGATTACTGCGTAATAGGGTGGTTTCGGAGTGTTTGCAATTTGAGTCATGGTCAGCTGGTTTAAGGTTTATTTGAAGGACTGGTGCCGCCTACAATTAAAAACTGGGTGGAATAGATAATTGCTCCGTTTCTACTTCAACTGGAGGTGGCTTTAAATCATCGTTCTGCTTGATGTCCATCCACTTTAAAAGATCATAGTACTTTCTTATATTTTCGACATATTTCACCGGCTCGTTGCCACGGGCATATCCGTGTTTTGTAAATTTATACCATTTTTTCTTGCTTAGAAATGGCAAGCTTTTCTTAACATCTATCCACTTGTCCGGATCACCTTTATCATTTTGGGTGATTTTCCTGGCATCTTCAAGATGACCAAAACCGACATTGTAAGAAGCAAGTGCTAACCAGTTTCTATCAGGCTGTTTTATTCTTTTAGGAATTTTTTTAAGTACTCTTTTAAAATAAATAGCGCCTCCTTTAATACTTTGTTCGGGATCTAGCCTGTTTTTAATTTTCACCATTTTAGCTGTGTTTAAAGTCAGCATCATCAACCCGCGTACACCAGTGGGAGATTTTGCTTTAGGGTTCCATAAAGATTCCTGGTAACCGATGGCGGCCAGTAATCTCCAGTCCATATCCTGTGCTTTTGCTTCACGCATAAAATAATCCTGATATTTGGGTAACCTTTCTTTTACATGCAAAGAGAATGTCTGGATATCGGAGTAGTTGAATTTAGCGACATGGCTGTAATAACGGTGAATGAGTTGTTCAAGCCTTCCATCTTTTTTGATAGTGTCGAAAAATTTGATTATCTCTTCAATCAGACTTTTATCTTCTGAACTTTTGGTGGCCCAGCGTAATTGTTTAGGATCACCAAGTTCAAAAGCAATCCGTAGTTCTGGATAAAACCTTCTCTGTAAAGCTATCTCATGTGAATCGGCCAGGATGTAATCCACCAGTCCTTCATCAACCAGTTCGATTAATTCTTCTGTGGCAATATCTGTATTAATATTCCAGGAGAGCTCTGGATATTTATTTTTGAGTTTAGATAGAAGTTTTATCTGGCTGGTGCCATCAATAACTTCCAGAATACCGGACTCCAGGTCTTCCAGTTTTTTAGGTCTGATTTGTTTATTTTTTTTATAAAGTAGTTGTTGGGTCACCAGGTGATAATTCGGGCCATATTCAATAAGCGAGTGATTAACATCATCCTGATCGGATGTTCCTGCAGCTATGATGTCGCCGCTGGTAAAGATTAATTCAGGATACAAATCAGAAAATTGATTAACCAGTATAATTTTTAGTTCAACGCCAATCCTTTCAGCAAATAATTTAGCAAGTTGATACTCAAAACCATTAGCACCGTTTGCATCCTGATAATAGGTAGAAGCAGCGTTAAGAGTTAAAAGGTTCAGATGCCCTCTCTGTTGAATGGTTTCAAGCTGGGTTAGAGCAGGTTTTAAATAACGGGGTACAGTGATCAAGGCTACAAAAAATAACACAGCCACAATGATACCGGTTATGACCTGTATTTTGTGTGCTTTAGGTGAGAGTTCAACCATGCCTTTTAAGTGAATAAATAGATTTGCCCATAATAAAATATTTCAGTGCAAAAATACTGTGATAGATCACAGCAATTAAAATTCAAGACTTACTTCAGGTTTTATAGTTTTATTAAAGCCGACCCGTTGTTAGATTATTACATTAAGTCACTGAAAATTGATTATATTGTTGCTATGTCCCTACCTTCAGTCATATCAATGCTGAGTTCAGATAGAATCCTTGCAACTTACTGTCGACGAGTAAATACCCAGTTATTTCCTTCAGACAATGCGGGCTTATATTTATAACCTTCGCTGTCAAATTTTTTGATATCTTCAACCTGGGTAATTTCGTGATCAATAATATAACGGCTCATTAAACCTCGTGCTTTTTTAGCATAGAAACCAATCATCTTGTATTCACCATTTTTATAATCTTTGAATGCTGGTGTAATGATCTGCCCTTTAATGCTTTTAGTTTTAATGGCTTTAAAGTATTCGTTCGATGCAAGATTAATTAAAGTATCAGATTTAACTTCTCTGAGTTGTTTATTGATTGCATCGGTAATCTGCATATCCCAGAACTCATACAGGTTTTTGCCAAAACTAGTTTGCAGCCTGGAACCCATTTCAAGACGATATGGTTGCATCAGATCGAGTGGTCGGAGCAAGCCATAAAGACCGGACAACATGCGTAAATGTTGTTGAGCAAACTCTATATTTTTGTCGGTCATGCTATAGGCATCCAGCCCGGTATAAACATCACCTTTGAATGCAAACATGGCCTGACGTGCATTTTTAACAGTGAAAGGTGTTTTCCACTGATGATTACGTTCAAAGTTCAGGTCGGCTATTTTGCTACTGATATGCATTAATTCAGACAAATCCAGAGAAGAAAAATCACGTAATCGATTAATTAACAGTTGAGATTGCTTAAGGTGTGCTGGTTTGGTGAACTCTTCTGTTGGCAGAGTGGAATCATAATCCAGTGTTTTTGCAGGGGAAACAACTATAAGCATATCTAGCCCGGAATCTAAAAATGCGGATTTTAACAAATTCAGAATAATTTTTGATGAAATTCTATCTATAGCCCTGATAGTCTAAATAAATTAATAAAATCAAGCAGAAAAGAAACAACAGGCATTGATACTAAAGTGGTCATAAGGTAGGCTTCGCCTCCTGATTTTACAGTACTGTATTATCTTCCTGAAAAGCTGAAGATCTTGAAAGGAAACTGAGCAAAAAGAATTGGAGAGTTGTCCGAGTGGCTGACAAAATCGTTAGGAACGATTTTGCAAAGCGACGCAGGAACTTCCCACAGGGTGAAATATATGGATATATTTCATGATTGAGCACAAGTGCTCCTTAGCTGAAAAGCTGAAGATCTTGAAAGGAAACTGAGTAAAAAAGAATTGGAGAGTTGTCCGAGTGGCTGAAGGAGCACGCCTGGAAAGTGTGTATACGGCAACGTATCGAGGGTTCGAATCCCTCACTCTCCGCCATATATAAACCTTAAGTAGTTGATACTTAGGGTTTTTTTATGAGTATAATTTAAGTCGTGTACGGATTGGTGTACGGATTGTTATAGAAAAATAGCTTTCACAGTGCTTATAAATATTTATACCGAGCTAATCCTAAACCGAATAGTCCTGTGAACATTAGGGCTAGGATTGAGGGTTCTGGGGCCGGTGTGGGGGCACTGCTGCCAGCAGTCATTGTGAAAGAGGTCAAATTAAAGTTAAAGCGGAAATTATTACCGCTGTTATAGTATTTGTTAATTCTATCATAATCATGATGATAATCCTTGAAACCACCGGAAGCCCCATCAAAATCAGAAAAATCCGTGATAGTTATTGTTTGCTCCAATAACAATCCATCTATAAAATCAATACCAGTGAAGTCAAAGATTTTCAAGTATGACTTTTGGCTATTCCAGATATCGTGTAGTCTGGTGAAAGACTCTTCAGATAGATACTCTTGGATAAAAAGGTAGTCACGTTCACCATCACTGGAATTAAAGTCATCTTCTATACGAACTTGGTCATAGGAATGTCCACTATACATAGCCTCTCGATCTGAATTCTCATACGTTGTGCCATTAACCTCAAAGGTAATATTCAACCAATCAAAGTCACCATTTTCTTCATAGTTAGCAACATCCGGATTAGAGTCCCAATCGGTAGTAAGGTCATCCGTATCAAAACTGAATGCCCCTGTTACGAATTCTCCCAATAGCGCATCATCGTTAACAATATTCCATGAATTACCGCGCACAGTCACTGTTCGCTCAGAGCTACTATAGATTTCCCCGGTAAAAGATCCTTGAATGGGTACACCCTGAGAGGATGTGGCGAACAACAATATAAAAGCCCCTGCGAGTAATTTTATTTTATCCATGCCCTTTTCCTTTAATACTTATCTAGTTTAACAAGCAATTATTTGACCAGAATAAATATAACCTTAGTAATCAAGTGGGAATAAGTTTTGTAATGATTCAGGTTAGAAATTGTGTAAAGCTTTTTGACACATTTTCGGGTAGTTTGTAATATTTTCTTTACACTTTACCGAAATGGCAAACCATAAATACTCACTAACACAACATGGAAATTCGGAAGCACGATTCAAATACTGACAGAAGTCAAAACAGATAGCTGACACTTATAAATGGCTCTTCACGAGTCACGCTAGTCATACCAATTCAAAGAGAGAATCATGCCTGAAAAATTAGCTTTAATTATAGTAATAATCTCTACTTCTGAATAATATAGGCTATCACTCATTTGATGAAGTCGAGGATGTAGGGCAGAGAATATGTGTAAACAATATATGATAAAGATGAAACTCTTTCTCATACTACTAGCTTTAGTGATAACAGGGCCTATATTTGCAGCAAATTTTGATATAGGTTTAGAGGCTGCTAGTAATGGAGATTGGGATACTGCTTTAAAGGAATGGCTACCCCTAGCTGAGAAAGGTAATGCTGACGTTCAAGTTAGAGTTGGTCTTTATTATAATTTCGGTTATGGAGGGGGAAAAATTAACTATTTGGCTGCTGTTAATTGGTATCAACGAGCAGTTAAGAATGGTAATGTTGCTGCAAAATTTTGGTTGGGAACTATGCTCGAAAAAGGACATGGCATTGATAAAGACCTAGAAAAAGCTTTTGATTTATATACTGAGTCTGCCAACAAAGGATTTAATCTAGCACAACATCATCTGGGCAGCCTTTATGATACAGGCAAAATAGTTGAGCTTGATAAAAAAAAGGCTTTTAGTTGGTTTATGAAGGCGGCTGAGCAAGGTTACTCTAGCGCTCAAAATGATATTGGCAGGTATTATTTCGAGGGAATAGTTGTTTTACAGGACTATGACACATCAAAAAAATGGTTAACATTATCAGCAGAGCAGGGGGACTCTATTGGTCAATTTAAACTTGGTTTGTACTATGCGATAACTAAAAATTACACTCTTGCTCACATGTGGCTGAATTTAGCGGCCTTAAACGGTGATGATGAATCTAGGCGGTGGCGTGATAATATACAAAAAGACATGTCTATTTCAGAAGTTAGCATGGCACAGAAACTGGCCCGCGAATGTTTAGATAAAACCTACAAGGATTGTGGCAACTAGTTAAGCAGATATATTTACAGTCTCTAATAGACTGAAGTGTCAATACAATTTATTTGCAGTACGACTCACCTCACCTTCTCATAAGCAAGCCCTTTTTCACCTGCCCATTCCAACACAATTCTATTAATTATTGCGCTTGCAGTTCCGTCAATTCCTCTATTTCTCTGAGAATCAATAATTGTCTTAGCTTCAGGAGAAACATTCATATAGTCGATTCTAATTAGCTTTGAGCGCCTTCTACTCTGAAGCCTGTTCAGGTGCTTTCTATCCTTTGTTAAATACTCGTTGTTTATATCAGAAATAATCACTTCTCACCTCTCCAGTAATTCTCATGGATAATTTCTCTTTTTATTAGCTGCAAAAACTCCGGTGTAACTCTTTTTATAGTGTGTAATAATTCCGGAGGTTACTGGGTCGAAACTGTCCCAGAAATTTGGTTAACTGACAATATTTCCAGATATACCTTGCTTAGTAAAGACATGAAATACAGCTGGTAAGACATGGCTTGAACGCTGTAACTTATCCTTTAAACCACGTCATCTACCATCAGTTATTTCTTCATTGATTTTTTTAAATTCTTCAACTGCAGACTGGGTTTCATAAATTAACTTTTGGAGTTGATCATCAGAAAAGCATTCAAGGTCTCTCTCTGTTAAACCATCCTTCCAATCACCTTTATTATTTACATCTAGTTCAATGGCTTTTCGTTTTGGAGCCACATACTGAGCAAGCTCTTTATACATCTGACCAGCTAATGAAAGGTTCTCTGTTTTCTCGGCTTCCTGGGCAATTCTGACCATCCCTTCAATAGGGTCACATTTAAAGCTATCAAGTTTCTCAACTATATCTTGAGTTCGCTTATTTGGGGTTCCTGCTACTCTGCCACCTGTTTTAATTGCCATTTTAAAGCCTCTATTTTTATCTACTTTAGATTTGTTAATTAGTTACAGTCATCGATTAATCCTGCGAAAACTAAATTTGGACCCAACACACTTATAAAGTGAAAACTATAAAACTGAATAAACTGAACAATCTAGTAAAACTGAATAAACTACGCTGTAGTACGGCTCTTAGATGATTTTTTTGGTAAATATCCCTAATATTATTAATTTGGTCAATCCAGTTTTCCAGTTTGTCACCTTTTCAGACCCCGCCTAAATTTGATCGTAAAGCAGGGTTATTTAACTTGTAAATATGCTCATTTCTGTCAGCAATACGGCATGTCCAGAATTGTGCTTTTCGAGTATCTGATCCTGTGTGTTCTTTCAATACATGGATAACTCGTTTCTTGCTTTCACCTGTGGCATTCCTGACAGCTTCAATCAGCTTTACCTTACCGGTAATTCCGTTATTTATGGCATCCTTTATCTCATCAATGAGGGTTCCGTTTTTATCCAATATTCCCTTTATGGTATTCAGGGCAGAAATACGCTTAGATTCAGAATCATCCAGTTCAACAATTGAATTGAGTAGATCACCGTATAAAAGCCCGTCTGTTGAGCTGTATGAGAACAGCGCTTTCTTGGCAACATCGCCACGGTCTTTAAAGTTTGTGAACTCGACTATTTTTTCAGTGTTAGTTTCGTCAATAACTTCAAGTGTGTAACAGCAATCAGCATCGTCCACGATGTCACTAGTTCCGGCATAGATAACCTTACCTTCAGCATTACTGTGTTTATTTACATGAGCCAACATGATGATAGAACCACCTTTTGAAACAAACTGTCTGAACACATCACTGAATTTTGTAGCTGCCCTTTTATCCATGATGTCAGTGAATTTCTTAAGCGTGTCGAGAATTAAAACTTTGCCTTGCGCGGCATCAGAAGTAACCATGTCCATAAGGACGTCGGGTAACATCTCGGATTTAAATCCATGATAGCCTGGAGCCAACATTAAAAAACCACTTTGCTCAGCAAGTGTTAGCTTGTAGGTCAGCCCTTTATGATTATCATCAGCATTGATGTAATACACATCTGATGGATTGATTTGTCCTGACTTTATTGACTGGATAAGTAACCAAATTGTGATTAATGTTTTTCCAGCATTAGGCTTGGCATAAATTGCCGTAGACTGCCCCAGTATGGCCAGTTTACCGAGAATATATTTATCATCTAACATCTTTGCTTTCATCTCTGTGCTATCACCATTTAGAGCAAATGAATCAAGTCCGGTAGGTACGGATTTAATCTGTAACTTGTCCATAAAGTCATCGCTCCCCCTATGATCATTTGGATCATTACCTAACTCATTATTGGGTGATAAAACCTGCTTAATAACTGTCACGAATCATCCTCCCTGATAATAATCACTTCATCTGGTTGGTGATCAGAGGCCATTTGTTTTGCTACTCGATCAAGATTGGACTTGCCGAAGCTAACAGCGCAAATGCCATTGCCTTTCTGGTGATGAAACACCATAGATACAGCCGATGCCCAGCCTTCGCAGACGTACCATGACAAGGTTTTGTCGAGAGTATTACCTAACAATAAGTAACCGTCTGAAAGGTCCCCAAATGTCTGTTTACGGCCCTGTGCGTTGATACACTGGACCCCTTGAGCCTTACCCGTTCCATTAGTCCGAATAGGTACGATTATGCAATCAGAATTTATTCCAATTTTGATGGGACTTGAAGCGATACCACGACCCGCACCACCTGCCCACTCAATACCCTTGTTTATTGAATATGGATGTTGTTCGATATAGGAGTCATCTTTATTAGATAACATCCACAATCGAAGAGCATAAGACTGCGTGTTACTTTTTACGGGCTTAGGTGATGGCTTTATCTCGGGTGCTATTTCTGTAGTTTTATTATCACGTTGCCAGCCATTTTCTTTTGCTAATTGAATTAATGAACCGATAGCAACGCCATTGCCTTTAAATGATTTCCAGACTGCTTTGACAGCTTTGGGGTCATAGTTATCTGCTGTACTGCTCCAGTCATCAAATAAAGAGAAACCGTTATTACCTAATTCCGATTTAAGAGCCATACCTATTTTTATCCAGATATCACGATCATAAGCTGGTATTCCTTGTAACATTGACCAGATAACATCCCTGTCAATCTGGCATTGCAAAGCAATCACTATTTCATCCTCTTCATGGCTTTACGAGCTTTCTCGTATTGATCAGGCAAAATGCGATATTCGCAGCAAGCAGTTGGAACCCCCATATAGCCCGAGCGTTTAATGCGCCTGCGACAGACCTGTATGCCCCATTTGTTTTGTATAGTGGAGACTGTGCTGTGTAATGATCTATCATGCGTCTTTAGTTGAGCGCTGATAAAATCTAATGGTTCAGCCATTAACATACCTGTCACACGTTTTAGCTTAGAAGGTATTTTTGTTAATTTACTGCTTGATCGAGGTTTGCTATTATTTAATTTCTGACGATTAAAATTAAGCCTCTGCTCATTTTTTTGTGTAGGGGCTTTTTTCATTATGCGGCAACCCCTTCAGAGTTAATCCTTTTAATCAGTTCTTGAATATCTTCAGCTTTCCATGCTGTTACATTTGCTGAAAGCTTGATGGGCTTAGGAAATCGTCCTGACTTACAGCCTTCCCACCATGTGGAAGCGCATACTGGAATAATTGGAAGGGTTGGAGGGTTGGCTTTTTTATTACCGATAATCTGAGAGAGTCTCAGATAACCTGTTTCTGGAATGTGTAACATTGTTTAACCTCATTCATTGCTGTTTGAGGCTTAACGATAAGAAATAAAAAGGGTACTTATAAGTGAGGTTGATTACCCTTTTTCTAGGCTCAATTCTAATTCAGACTGCCACTTCTCTTTTTCAAATTTAGCTTTTCCATTTTCTTGCCATTCAGAAGTTTTCCAGATCTTGTTGATGGTTTCAAAACTCATCGATTGGTTTCTTCTACCAGGATATTTTTTTCGGACAATATGTTTAGCTTCTCTAAGGAATCTAGTTTTCTCTTTTTGTCGAAGGATGTCGCAGCAAATTTCAATATTTCGATTATCCAGTTCTTCTCCAGTAGGTTCCTCATAAAGATTTAGCGCTTTATCGATGGGCCATGAATTTTCGTTTTCCAGGAATAGACCGAAACAGTCAGAGAGATAAATTGCTAATGATGGGTGGATGTTTACTATTGCCCCCGATGCTCCATCTAAAATCATTTTATCTTTATCTAGCGTCTCACTGATAGAATCGTGAAAGTTTTGAAGTAACCATTTTGCGGCTTTAACATCGCCATCTTTAGCTAGTTCAATTTTTTGATCATATAATTCGCTGACGGGGTCTTCTGATTCATAATTCACAACACACCTTCCTGTGTAATCCTTCAAATTAGAATTCAAGCCAGTCAGTGAAGGTAACTGCTTTTCGCTCCGTCGAGCTAGACTTGGGAAACACGGTTAACTTACTGCTTTATTTATAGGTATTACATCGGCCTCGGTTTTACCCTTCAAGCAGTAGTCAGTCCATAAATCCATTAATTTGCGGCGCTTCTCAAACATATCACCACGTTGATAGGCTGCTTCTGTTTTATCTTTAATAATATGAGCCAGGGCTGCTTCAGCTACTTCTCTGGGAAAGTTTGTTTGCTCAGCGCACCAGTCTCTGAATGATGACCTGAAGCCATGAACTGTAAGAGTAGGGTGTGATAATTTTACCAGTTTTAATAATGAGGCTTCGCTAATAGGCTTAGCATGAGCAAGACCTGGAAATATAAAATCATCTGTATGTCTTTTAAATGGCTCCATTTCTTTAATTATTTTAAATGCTTCACCAGACAAGGGGACGCGGTGTTCTCTTTCTGCTTTCATACGGTTTTCAGGAATGATCCATGCTTGAGCCTTATTATCAATTTCGGTTCTGGTAACGCCTCTAGCTTCACCATTTCTGGTGACAGTGAGAATAGTGTAAGCCAGGGCTTTACTGGCTATTGTATCTTTTTTGCGTAATGACCTAAAAAATTCTGGTAGCTCTCGATAGTCCATAGCGGCAAAGTGTTTTGGCTTTTGAACTTTATTACGTTGAGGTAATAACTTATCTAATCGCCCTCTCCATAAAGCGGGGTTATCACCTTGTCGGTATTTTCTGACAGTTGCCCAATCCAGAATATTTTCTATACGTTGCCGAACTCTGGAAGCTGTTTCGGTTTTTTCAAACCAGATTGGCTCCAGAATTTTCATAACTAAATCAATATCTACATCTTGAACGGCAATTTTTCCAATAACAGGATAGGTATAAGTAGTTAGAGTATTTTCCCATTGTGATAGGTGTTTCTTATTCTTCCATCCCCGTTTATGGGCTTCTATATAGGCTAGGGCGCATGTTTTGAAAGTTATATTCTTTGCCTGTTCCAGTTCTTTCTTTTGGTTTTGGGCTTTCTTATGTTCAATGGGGTCAATTCCATTCTTTCTAAGGATGCGGCATTCAAGCGCGTCATTTCTGGCTTTTACGAGTGTAATGGTTGGGTATGAGCCTAGACCGTGTTTCTTCCCTTTGCCAGCCACCTGATAACGGTAAAACCAATCTTTACCGCCGGATTCTCTGACCTGTAAATAAAGGCCTTCACCATCAGGATATGAGCCTGACTTGAATAGGCGTTTGATTTTTAAGTCTGTGAGCTGTTTTATTAATTTAGCCATATCAGTGTACGGTTTAGTGTACGGTCGGTGTACGGTTTTAAGTATATCGCATTACACGGGGTTGTACAGATAAACTGATAAGACTATTTGTTTATAAGGGTTTTATGGATGGTATTATATTTAAATGGATTATATTCTGACGGACTCACTCTCCGCCACATAAAAGCCTTAACTATTTGATAGTTAGGGTTTTTTTATGTCTTAAGCATTTGTTATGTGCGTTTCTATGTACGTTAAGACTCTAAATAATCGAATAATACAATTAGCTGAATTTGGTTTGGTTTCAAATTGTATCACCACTCCACAGATTCTAACTTATAATATTTACTATTAGCTGTATTAACACATCCAAATAGCTTGAAAAGATTCCAATGTCATCATTTTTTGTTTTTATAAAGTGCTCTCATGACAGCCCTCAAATTACCTTCTGATTTTTCTTTTTTTACTAAGGACTTAAGCTGAGGTTTCACATTGACCTGATGTTCTTTTTGCATGGATAGAGCCAAAATTGCAGCCTTTCGCGTATCACTATCCTCTGAGTTTGATGCAAACTGATAGACCTGGTCTATCTGAGCTTTATTCATAGGGTTTGGTCCCATACTTTTCAATATTGCTCTTTGTGTGCCAACCTCCTTTTCAGATACCAAACTCCTACTCAACATATTAAGCGTATTTTCTGAAGGTAAATGATACAAAGCTTTAGCTGAACGCTCTCGTAATATTGAAGAGTCATCTGATAAATAACTATAGACTGTTTGCTCATGCAATGAATCTCCAGAGTTACCAATGGCGCTCAATAGCGCTGCTTTTCCTTGAATGTTCTGGGAGCCTTTCAGTTCTGTTGCTAAACGTGAACTCAGCTCCCGTCCAAATTCAGAATTCATTTGGTTTCTTACGACAATACCCAGAACCATCATTGAACTATGGGACAACTCTGCATTTCTCCCACCAAGTGGTTGGGCAGAATAAGCAAAAATATCATCTACCAGTTTTTCATGTAATGGATTTTTTGAATATTTGAGAGCCATTAGGGTTCTAAAACGGGCTTCGCTTCCAAACTCTTCATCAAGAAAAATCTCAGTTAGTAAAGTATGTGATTGAGGAGCATCTACAATACCAATCATTAAAAGTAAGCGAGCTTCGTCTTGATTATTAAAAACCCCATTTTTCAACAGATCTTTTAATAAATGAAAATATATCTGGTTGTCATAAAGAAGTTGTTCAAGGTCTGCATAAGGCATTGAGGCTAACTCAAGCCCAGATAACGTCCCCAAAAAATCCTCGCTGGTTGCCATAGGATTAGACTTGGCAGGAGGGTAAACTTCATTTTTTGACAGCATCTCCCACTCCCTCGGGTTAGAAGATAGCTGCAGTAACCGCAAAACCGACACTGCCGTTAATTCCAGCCTCTACCTTGATTGGAACAATAACAATTGTAAAAGTACTGCTAAATAAAGTTTGCCGCTCTTCCCATGTCTTGTCCCAACCAGCTTCATAACTACCTGCAGATTCGCCCTCATCTAATACCGTCAAGCCCAGGAAAACCACCTCCGTACCCCAGGAACCATTGGCTTTGGTGATGTTAACCGATGCATTGGCACTTGCTCCTAAGAGGGTTATAGAATTATTAAAAATATAAAGTGGCAGCTCTGCCCAAGCAGTTGAGTATGCACCAATACCCCACTGTGAATGCGCAAAGATCAAACTTTTTGTGCCTATATCCATTCCAATAGCTATTTTGGATTTATCCCCATATGTCTGGCCATAGTCTTCATACATTTTGATATAGGAACCACCCGTATATGTTTTATTGGCAAATGGTTCATCTCTACTTGAAACCTCTAAGTCAACAGCGCTTACTTCCCCAAGTTGTGTTTCAATTTCTTCATCTGTTTCAGAAGAATTATAAAATGCATACGGAACATTTATTGTCGTCGAATTATTGGTAGCATCTTGATCAACCAAATCACTATCATGGTTTATTAATAGCGTAATTTCGAAACTATTTTCATCTGCCGTTTCATCATAAGCAGTTAATAGTGCATCGTATAAATCTGTTCCGTGTATCCCGATATCCCAGGGGAAATAATGTTCTTCGTTAGAAGTAGGAAACGTAATGCTCATTGTTTTAGAGTATTGACCATCATCAACCGCATCACTCGTATCGCTATCTTCATTCCAGAAAAAAACATCATATTCAACTCCATTGACAGTGGCTATGCCCGTTACTGTAGTCGCTGAATTTATATCACTTGCATCTCCAATATGAATGGCATCTAGATAGCCAATCAAGTCAGACTCTTCATGAACATGATCTTCATAATTCGGATCAACTTCACCATCGGTTACAAAATGGGTATATCCGTCTGAATCATCAGTAGTCTCGGCTGGTAGCAACAGAAAGCCTTCACCTATCTCTGCGTAAATGGTTTTAAAATCATGGTGTGTGATATCAGGGTCGATATACATCAAACCATAGGTTCCTGGCTGTTCTTCAATCGAGTAGTTATCGTTTCTGTCATCTCCGTTAACGACATCAGCAGTGTCAACAACCGCCTTGATATGATAAATCCCTGTTTCATCCAGGCTTGCAGGCACCGTTAGTTCTGCTGTGACAGTTGTTTCACCTGGAAATAGTTTTTCAATGTAATGCACTCCTGCATCATAATCTTCATCAACATCTACCTCGTGGAAAAAACCATGATTTTCATCTACAACATAAAACTGAATACCCACATGCTCTGCCAAAATGCCATCTTTATCTTCATCGCCTGAAGCTTCAATCACAAACTCCACAGTAAATGGCTCAGCTGGTTTGTAAACAGCAGACTCTGGAGAACTCAAGGATACTAAAGAGATACTTGCAGTGTCATCACTGGAGTTATCACAAGAGATGACAGCAAAGCAAACTAAAACCAGGAATATTAATTTTTGAGCAATATTAAGACATTTTGGGTTATTAACTCCACAAAGAATGATAATTTTTCGATGCCAGCATACTAGCACAAGATTCTGACCAAATGAGTATTGAAATTTATCCATACTTATCACGCTACGAAAATTCGATTAGCTAGATGTTATATACTTTGTTATCAACCATATCTTCAAAAGCTCCACCCCTATCTCGGCATCTCACATCTTCAAGCCTCATTTTCGATGTGCATATATACAAATGGATCATCAAATGACAATAACAATTTGCTGCTGCTGACGGATGGTTATGCTGCGTATGAAAGATATGCAGCGCAATCGGACAATGTGATTCATGCCCAGTGCTGGATACACACAAGGCGTTATTTTGATCAGGCTCAAAAAGCCGAACCTGAAGCCAGTGAACAGGTGCTTGAAATTATTGGTCAGCTCTATATCTATGAAAAAAAATCGTCAAAAACAGCTAACGGAAAAAAAGTTACAATACCGAACGGACAATAGCTTACCATTGGTGAAATATTTTTTGCCTGGTGTGAAGAACAACGCCAGCGTGAAGACCTGATTGATAGCAATCCATTATCCAAAGCACTGAAGTATGCGACTGACCAGGAACATGTCCTGAAAATTTTTCTCAGTGATCCTCAGGTACCTTCCTTGATTATATAATTAACAATAGGTAAACCACCAGTTCTGCCGGTGGACTATCAAAGTTTGACAATTCCGGGATTCACCGGAAGTTTCCACATCTGTGAACCACCTAAAGTTTAAAAAGATGAGGGAATAATCAATGAAAGAACAACAGAGTTTAAGCCATACTGTTTGGGATTGTAAATATCATATTGTGTGGATACCAAGGTATCGCAAAAAGAGTTTGTACAAGGGATTACGACAGTATGTAGGGCCGGTATTAAAGGATTTGGCACGTCAAAAAGAATGTTAAATCGAGGAGGGCCATCTAATGGCAAAACACGTCCATATTTTGATTTCAATACCACCAAAATACTCAGTCGCACAAGTAGTAGGTTTTATAAAAGGAAAAAGTGCAATATCGATAGCAAGGAACTATATGGGATGAAGGAAAAATTTTACAGGGCAGAAATGTTGGGCTAGGGGCTATCATGTCTCAACAGTTGGCAGGGATGAAGAGGTAATAAGAAATTATATTCGACATCAAGAAGATGAAGATCGTCGAATAGGTCAACTAGACTTGTATTAACAGTGCGCCACCTATAGGTGGCACAATTATTAACCCGCTTTGAGTTGTTCACATTAACAAGCCTCCGGCTTTGCAGGTGGTATATGACTTCCTATTTAATAATTTTGATCAGCTGAGAAGTGGACCCAATCAGTCGGACAATAATATATAAAACTTAAGTGCTTTCTGTAAAACTAGTGTCCTAGAGACAGGAGCAGAAG
>Ga0233440_1001801_pt1 | contig 18886 bp, 19 predicted proteins | sample SI_123_September_5_FD_182791 | JGI IMG/M metagenome (GOLD analysis project Ga0233440, IMG submission 182791) | Seawater microbial communities from Saanich Inlet, British Columbia, Canada - SI_123_September2016_120_MG | ecosystem: Environmental > Aquatic > Marine > Inlet | place: Canada: British... | reverse complement strand
ACAGTTCACTGAATTATCAACCTCCAGCTCCTGTAACGATTAAGCCAAAAGTGGAAATACTAACTTAAGAAGTGGTACAACTTAATGGGGCAGGTCAGTAAGACGGGGGTAAACCTGAGTCCCGTTGAGCAGACTTTGTAGTTGACCGTAGGGTTCTATTTCCCGGTCTTCGCACATGCGCAGGAAAATAATCCGGTCAATAATTCTTAGCACAGAAAAATTAAGTTCGCGCTGAGTCAGACTCGGATTGCGCAAAGCCAGGTTACAAGCCAGGCTGCCCCGCCAGCCTTCTATTTCGCTGAGAAAAGCGTTGTCCACTTCGGCAGTTCCACGTTTGGCTTTATGCGAATCGGCGTATTTATCGAATGCCCCTTTAAGAACCGCATCGCGGGAAAAAATGGAACTTATCTCATCCCAATTATCGACATATTGGTTATAGGTCCAATATTTGGTTCGGGCTTTAGAGGATTTATCGTTCTGGTTGGGTTTTACACTGCAATCGTAAACAGCGAATTCTTCAAAGTCAGTGAGGATACTCAAAGGCAGTTTGGCCGACCAGCCATACCGCCTAAGCTGAAAAGCAGGGCCGGGATCACCCTTGATATTAACGGAGGGTTTTTTGGCTTCGAGAAAGAATTTACGTGTCCCGCCAATACGAAACGCATAATCGGGGGCTTTGGTTGCCCCTTTGATCAATACAGCATCTTCATGGTAAACATCTTTATAGGACTCGGCATACCCCTTTTCGTTATTGACGTCCCAGCCTAGCAGTTCAAAAAACGGGTTAATGAATTGCACCCGCACCTGGGTCTCATTAAATTTGCCCGATAAATAGGCTTCACGGTTGCGGTCGAAGGTTTCTACCAGTTCTTCAAGGCGGGTCAGGTCAGGCATACAAAATCACCTTATTCGAAATAGTCGGAATCTAGTTCCTTTATTTGGTAGGACTCTTTCGGAGAAACTCCAAGGTCATAATCTATCATCAACTGAGTCAGTTTCTCACCATCAATCAGAATGATTTTTGCTTCAATAGTATTGACATATTCATGGGCATTTTTAGTAAAATCTGAAGTGGTGATAAAAACCCCTTTTTTTGCACGCTTGCCTTGTAAGGCCCCTGCAAATTTTTGTATTTCTTGCCTACCTACCGTGTTTTCCCAGCGTTTTGCTTGGAGGTAAATCACATCCAACCCGAGCCGATCTTCTTTTATCAGCCCATCAATTCCCTCATCACCGGATTTGCCTATTACTGCCGCGGCATCTTTATGAGAGCCCCCATAGCCCATTGCCACTAGTAAATCTACAACAAGCTTTTCGAAAAAAGAGGGGTCGCATTTCCTCAACTCCCCCTTAAGCTCTTGAACCAAGTTATTTCGGAAAGCCTTGTACCCGGAGTCCAATAAATCTTGAGGGGTGTTTTTTTCAGTTGTTTCTATTAAATCAGCCTGTTTCTTCTTTTGTTTTTTAGCTGGCAAATTTCGGAACTGTTTATATTCAGGAAACTGTTCCAAAAATTTCATATCGATTTTTTTTGGTTTTGATTTCAGAACATCCAAACCACGCTTTGTTATCTTCCCCACACCTCTTTTTGTCCTATTTACCAGCTCAGCTTTCCTTAAATAAAATAAAGTCCATCGCACTCTATTATGAAAAACTGGTTCATTTTTGCTTGTTAGCGGTTCCTTTTTTTCTTCCTCTGAAAGTTCAAAGTAATCACTTAAACTCTCAATCATCTCACCAACCCTACGCTCCTTTTTGTCACCTAGAAGCTTCAACATGGGTAGCATGATGCTTTGAAAATCAGGAACAGCCATTTACACACCTCAAAATCTGTCAAGTTATTAGGCAATCCGATCAAAGGTACAAGGCAGGGGGTTAAAAGTCAAACTGGCCGGGCAACAGACCCCGAATGTAAATCACCCTCCCCCTCTTTGAAAAAGAGGGCTTCTTCCTAACCCCGAGATGCTTCGAGTGCCTCAGCAAGACAGCAACGTTCCCACCCTTCGAGATACCCCTCCGGGACAAGAAGTACCCGTACCGGGCATGAAGGCTGATGAAGAGGGAGCAAAATCCCATCCCTCCTTCACAGGGTTTATTGGCCTGTGACAAATAGGTATAATTAAAACAATGGGTTAAATGGCATTATTCTTGCTCTATAGATCAGTATCTTAAACATTTACTGATTTTTAGGGGATTTGTCATGATTATAGCAGGGGTACTTCGATTAGTTTCAGCGCTGGCCATCGGTTCATCTATTTCCACAGCCGTATATTTTCTGGTAGCTTAGAGCCCTCGCCTTCGCTTCAGAAAAAATCTTACTGGGAAAAAACCGCGTAATTACCCGCGTCATTTTTCTGGCATAGGATGACAGCAACATCCCCACCCTTCGAGTGCCTCAGGGTGACAACATTGGCCTCACACCGAGTGGCTAAAGTTTGAATGGCAGCCACATAGGGGTATCGGAACGGTAGTTCTCATACGCCTCGCCGAACTGCTCTTTCAAGGCCCGTTCTTCAAAATAAATTCTATATTGAAATCCAAACAACGCTGAAAGTATGCCCAGCGTCCCTGCTATCCATGAATGGGTCGTCACGGCATAGGCCAGAATCACCAGCATCATTGCCGTATAGGTCGGGTGGCGCATGAGACCATGAAGGCCATCGGTTTTCAGGGTCTGATTCTCCCGAAATGCGATATTGAACTTGAATCGTAACACTCCCAGTTGGACCACGGACCAGACCCGCAGTATGGACCCGGCAACAAAAAGCGTCGCGATCAGGCCAATTTCCAAAACGGTGACCGGCGCTCCGGTCATGCGGGAGACAAACGACATGCCCACCAATGCCAGGACAATGGGTAACACATGCCCAAAGAGTTGTTGCAGATAGGGTCTGTCAAACGTGATGTCCTCGGGCCGTTCGGTGAGGACGAAAAAGACCATCTCGATGATGCCGAAGATCAGGTTGCTGTAAGAGACGATCAGGAACCGTTCTATATTACTGTCGCTCATCCCGAACGGTATAAGGGGAAGCAGATAGGTGAGCCCCACCAGGGCAATATTGAAATTACGGTTCCTTATTAAGCAGGCGGCAAAAACCACGCAATAAATGGCAAAATTTATCTTTAGCAGGATAATAGCGTCCATCCCCACCATGAAATGCCCCCTCTATTAATGGGCCCTAAGGCATCATTGCCGCATAATCAGTTAGAATCTGCTATACTACTGTTTTTCAGGGTAGTTTTATTATAAAATACTATAATATTGGATTCGTACACCCAATTTGTGACCAATTCGGTCAACTCCACAAATAAGGGGTGAATAACTATTCACATCGGCCCCACGCCGCGTGGCCGGCCTGTATTAATAGAAACTGAGGAAATTAATGGATACAAAAGCACTGAATATTCCGGACGAGGTCCGGGAAGAAATTGAGGCCTTCGCCGCAGAGGTAGAACGTCTCAACCGGGGCGAAGTCGGCGACGACGACTTCAAACGGTTTCGTCTGCAACAGGGAATTTATGGTCAGCGTCAGGATGGCGAGCAAATGGTGCGAACCAAGTTGCCTGCAGGAAGGATGACCAGCGACCAATTGCAAAGCATAGCGGATTTTGCCGAAAAATATTCGCACGGAATCCTGCACATCACCACACGTCAGGACATCCAACTGCATTATGTGAAAATCGATGACGTTCCTCAGGGTATTGAGGACCTCGCGCAGGCGGGAGTCACCACCCGTGAAGCCTGTGGCAACACGGTGCGTAACGTAACGGCTTGCCCGAAGGCTGGCACCTGTGCCAACGAGGTGTTTGATGTCGCTCCTTATGCTCTGGCGGTTTCCCAATATCTTTTGCGAAAAGATTTAACCCAGAACCTGCCGCGAAAGTTCAAGATCACTTTCGGTGGTTGTAATGGATGCGGGCTGGCCCCCATCCACGATATTGGACTCAAGGCAGTTATCCAGAATGAAGTGCGTGGTTTCCGTGTGCTGATTGGCGGCGGACTGGGTTCGTTCCCCCATAGCGCAAAACATTTGATGGATTTCATTCCTGCCGACAATATGTTGCAGATGTCTGAGGCGATTGTCTCCGTCTTCGACAAATACGGCGACAAAAGAAACCGCAATAAAGCCCGGTTGAAGTTTGTTGTCGACAAGCTTGGCATGGACAAGATCAAAGAACTCTATGAAGAAGAGTATGCGGCACTGGGTACAAAGACCTACCCTGCTATTGAACTGTTTGCAGAAGGCAACCCGGAAGTTGGCGGGTATCAGCCCAACAACCAGCATGACTCGGACCCGGAGTTTACACTTTGGAAGAACCGCAATATTGAAGCGCAAAAACAAGAGGGATTCAACAACGTCCAGATCAAATTGAATCTGGGGGATTTCACCGTCCCGCAGGCCAAAGCACTGGCAGACATTGCCGCAAAATATGCCGGCAATGTGCTCCTCTGCACGGTCAACCAGAACTTGATGATTCCCTGGGTGAAAGAGGACGCCTTTGGCGCGGTCTTTGCCGAACTCAAAAATATCGGCTTGCATAAAGCCGGGACAGAAGAGATCCGCGACATCACCTGTTGCCCCGGTTCAGAAACCTGCAACCTCGGCATCACGGCTTCCCGCGGGTTGGTGCAGGAACTGAACAAAGAAATGGAAAGCGGATTTGAGACCTCCAAGGATCTCGACCATGTTTCCATCAAGGCCAGCGGTTGCCCGAATTCCTGCGGACAACATCATGTTGCCTCTATCGGTTTTCATGGCGGAGCTAAAAAAATAAACGGGGTTCTCACCCCGCATTACGAAGTTTTGCTCGGCGGAAGAATTTCTGAAGATGAGGCAGTGTTTGGCACGTCGGTCATTAAGATCCCTGCCAAAAATGCTCCGGCGGCGATGAAACTTTCTCTCGAAGACTATAAGGCCGGGAAACAGGACGGCGAAACGTTTGGCGAATATTTTGACCGCCAGGGTAAAGCTCATTTTCGCGATTTGCTGAGTCCGTTGAAAGACCTGCCGGATATTGAGCAGTCCCCGCAGTCCTATATCGACTATGGTTCTACGGAAAAATTCAGTCTCGAAGACCGTGGTCAGGGCGAGTGCGCCGGTGCCGTCACCGACATGATCACCGACCGCATCAGCGAAGCCGAGCGAGCTCACTTCCAGGGCAAGCTCAGTCTGGAGAAAGGTGCATTCAAGGAGACCGGTGACTACGCCAAGCGTTCTGTCATTGCTTCTGCCAGGGCCCTGCTGGTTACAGAGGGTATGGATTTCAATGACGACTGGGAATGCCTGAAAAAATTTCAGTCGCTGGTTATCGATATGGAAATTGTATCGGCAAAGTTTGCCAAGCTCATCGACAGTTTTGAAGCAACGCCGGAATCCACCGACGCTAAAACCGCCGAGTGGTGGCAGGACGAAGCCGGCCAACTGTTAGAGGAATGCAAAAACGTACAAAACAAAATGCATGAGGACAAATCTTTAAGGATGCGGGTCGGTGGAGAAGACGCTAAACCTGCAAATGGAAATAGCAAACAAAGCATTGACCTTCTTGGGGTCAAATGCCCGTTCAACTACGTCAAAACAAAAATCAAGCTGGAAACCATGGCCTCGGGAAGCGTACTGGAAGTGTTGCTGGATGCAGGCGAGCCATCTGAAAATGTTCCTCGAAGTATTAAAAACGATGGACACAAGGTTGTTTCCCTGACAGAAGAAAACGGCCATTATAAATTGACCGTGGAAAAGGCTTAGGAATTAATGCTGATTAGCATGACCGGGTTTGGCCGGGCAGAATGCCAGAATGGCGATTACTCCTACAAAGCGGAAATCCGTTCGGTCAACAACCGCTTTATAGAAATCAACACCCGCCTGCCTAAAGCCTATGTGGACCTGGAACAGCCCCTGAAAAAACTGATTAAGTCGCATTGCACAAGGGGCTCTATCAGCATCACCATCACCCTGGCCAGCACCAATGAGAGTTCAGGCGAATGGGAAGTCAAACCCAATCTTTCCCTTGCCTCTCAATATGTAGAAGCACTGGAAAAAATACAAACTTCGTTAGGACTTGAGGGTAAGCTGAATATCGATTCTGTCGTCGGCCTCCGGGACATCATAAAAGTAGAGCCTGTGACCATCGACCCGGCTAAAGAAAGCCTGCTCTTAAACATAACTGAATCTGCCATCACCTCCCTCAGGAAAATGCGCGAGGAAGAAGGGAAGCATTTACAAGAGGACCTTGCAGAACGCATTGACCTGATCGAGAAACACGCGGTGCAGATAAAAAAACGCCAGCCGGAAATCATTCAGGAATACAAGGCCCGTCTTGAGGAAAAAGTCAAACTGCTCAATGACGGAGTTGAGGTTGACGCAAGTCGTCTGGCACAGGAAACGGCTATCCTGGCAGACCGGTGCGATATTACCGAAGAGATCACGCGGTTAAACAGTCACCTCAAGCAATTCAGGAAGTTATTTGAATCGACCGAGCCTGTGGGGCGAAAACTGGAATTCATCACCCAGGAGATCAACCGGGAAGTCAACACAATGGGTTCAAAGTCCAGCGACATCGAAGCGACCAATCTGGTTATAGAGATGAAAAGCACACTTGAAAAGATAAGGGAACAGTTGGCAAATATTGAGTGATTGGTTTTTGCGTTTTCCAAATTTTATAAATTGTTGGAGTCTCCACCATGGGTGAAGGACTTGCCATAATACTTTCCGCCCCTTCCGGGACAGGAAAGACCACCATCTGCAAAGTTTTGCGCAAAAAATTGCCCGATTTAAAATTTGCAGTTTCCCACACCACGCGACCAATCCGGAATGGGGAAAAAGATGGTGTCGACTATATCTTCATCTCCAACGAAGAATTCGAAGATAAAATCAAAAATAATGATTTCCTCGAGTGGGCCAAGGTCCACAATTGTTATTATGGCACCTCCCTCCAGTCCGCCGAGATCCCGCTAAAAAACGGGCACGACACTCTTTTGGAACTGGATATTCAAGGTGTCAAAACTTTACGCGACATGAAGTATCAGGGAGTTTATATTCTCATCTTCCCCCCATCGGTCAAAGAGTTGGAATCCCGACTTAAAAAAAGAGGGACAGATTCCGAAGAGAATATCCATCGGCGCATTGAAACCGGGAAAAAGGAAATCAAAAAATATAAAAGGTACGATTATGTCATCACCAACAATGAGATCGAAGACACGGTGACGACTTTCCTCTCTATCCTGCAGGCGGAAAAATCCCGAGTTTCTCTCTACAAGCCTACCTCGCCTGATATCGAAGAATTATTAAAAGATGGAGTTGATTGAGCATGTCCCACATTGATCTTATGGCGCTGGTCCGGGACAAGGTTAAAGGACTGAAAGCCTATCAGGTGGAAAACCTGGATGAAGGCACCAAATTACACGCCAACGAGAACCCTTACCCACCCTCGCCGGAACTGTTAAAGAAAATATTCCAACGGCTGGATGAGTTGGAACTCAATCGTTACCCCGATTCCGATTGCAGGGACCTGAAAAAAAGCATCGCCAACAGAACGGGCGTTTCCACTGAACAAATCATCATCGGAAACGGTTCGGACGAGTTGATTCAATATCTCATGCAGGTTCTCTGTGATGAAGGAGAGACCATTGCCTTCCCGGATCCCACATTTGCCATGTATGGCATCACCGCACAGTGCCTGGGCTTGAAGCCTGTCAGTTTTCCCCTCAATGACAATTGGGATTTCGAGGCCTCATCCGCATTAAAAATTCTCGCTGAACACAAGGCGCGAATTGTTTTCATCAGTTATCCCAATAACCCAACAGGCAATTGTTTTTCTGCACAGGAAATTCAACAAGTCATTGAGCAGTTCGAAGGCATCGTGGTTTTAGATGAAGCCTATCACGACTTTGCGGGGAAAACTTTTCTCAAACAAATGGAAAAACATAATAATCTGGTTGTTCTCAGGAGCTTGTCAAAAATTGGTCTGGCGGGACTCCGGGTGGGTTATGGAATTTTTCCGGTCCTGCTTGCAGAGCAGATCAACAAAGTCCGCCTGCCTTATAACTCGAATTCCATATCACAATGGGTCGCAAGCGAACTTCTCAATGATTTTACTCCGGTGCAAAATCAAATCCATTCCATTTTAGAAGAACGGGATCGTCTGATGGATGAGTTATCGAAATTGTCCGGCATAACCGTGTACCCCTCGAATTCCAATTTCATTCTGTTTCAAGCCTCGAAGGATGGAGTGTTTGATAACCTGAAAACAAATGGGATATTATTGCGAAACCTGAGCTCTCACCCTCGATTAAAAAACTGCCTGCGCGTCACGATAGGAACAAAACAGGAAAATGACCAGTTCCTGAACCAGTTGCAAAAGGCCGCATCATAAACCGGAACTTGAAAAACTTATGAAGCGCTGGATAAAAAGAATTTTTCTCACTGGCTATTGGGGGTTTTTGGCACTGGTATGGATCGTGGTAGGCTTGTTCTACTATCAGGCGTCCCAACCCGCCAGCGAAAGCAACCAGACCACGACCTTTGAGGTCCAGCCGGGAATGACCCTGAAACAGGTGGCCCGGGAACTTTCCCGTCAAGGACTGATCCGCAGTGCCAGTGCTTTTCAGGCCATCGCCTATATTAAAAACAAACAAAAGCAGGTCATGGTTGGGGAATTCAACCTGTCACCCTCCATGCCTCCTTCCAGCATTCTTCTTCGGATCACATCCGGCAAAACCGTTCTCCACCCTGTCACTATTCCGGAAGGTTATCGAATAACAGAAATCGCCGCGCTGCTTCACTCAGAAGGTCTGATAGACAAGGAAAGTTTTATCCGCCAAACACGGGATGAAAATTTAGTCCGCTCCCTGGGCATTCCCGCTGACAACCTGGAAGGTTATTTGTTCCCGGAAACCTATCATTTCAGCAAATTTACTCCGGAAAAAAGAATTGTCCAGAAAATGATAGAGACTTTCAGAGAACAGGTTTTAAAACCCCCGTTATTAATGAGTGCGAAAAAAAGTTCTCTTTCCTGGCACGAAATCATTACCCTGGCTTCTCTGATAGAAAAAGAAACCGGGTTGGACTCGGAACGAAAAATAATCTCATCCGTTTTTCATAACCGGTTAAGAAAAAACATGCGCCTGCAAACCGACCCAACCGTGATTTACGCCATGGAGCAGTTTGATGGCAATATCCGCAAACGCGATTTGAAAATCGACTCCCCTTACAACACCTATCGTTATAAAGGACTGCCCCCTGGCCCTATCGCCAGTCCGGGACTCAAATCCATCGTAGCGGCAATATCCCCCATTGAGTCCAATCACCTGTATTTTGTTTCCCGGCAGGATGGTAGCCATCACTTTTCTTCCACTCTGGTCGAACATAACCGGGCGGTACAAAAATATCAGTTACGCAAAGCCCGTTTCCGCAGGTGACTGTTTTACCGGGGGCTGTGATAATTCCCCCCTTAATTGTTCTGGCTCAAATTGTTCTTGATGATTAGCCTTGAGGCCTGCATTCTTTTGTGTTGCGCCTGGAGCCTGGCAAACTCCCTATCCTGTTTATGAATTTTTTCTGCCAACATTTCATTGACTCCATTTAACAAAAAGGCGACTTCCCTCCAATCCACTTCCTGATCATTCGGCTCCATAACTCATCCCTCCTGCATGGGGGGCCGTCAAAACCCCAAATTTGTTGATTATTTAAATGGATTGATTTAATATATTCATATATATACTTTTGTCAACCAAAATATAAACTAATGACTAATAATATTAACAAAAGAATAATTATATCAAGAAAATCAAAGGGGTACACGCAAAAAAATTTAGCTGAAATATTGAATATCTCCCTACCTACCATGAACCACTACGAAACCGGGAAGCGGGTTCCAAACTCTGCCTTGCTGGCAAAGCTGGCCGGAGTTGTCGAATGTGATCCCGGCTGGTTGCTCACTGGAGAGGAAAAAAATACAGAAGACCATTCCTCCACAGAGGGATTTGTCCTGGTACCTCGATACAATATTGAAGCTTCCGCCGGAGGCGGTTCCGTCATTCATTCCGAGCAGATTGTCGATCATCTCGCTTTCAAGGCGGATTGGGTTCATAAAGAATTGGGCACTCATCCCAAAAACCTGGTTCTGGTCCATTCCATGGGAGACTCGATGGAACCAACCATCCGTTCTGGCGACTTGCTCCTTGTCGACAGGAGCAAATCAAAGACGGATGGCATCTACTTGATCAATCTGGATGATGGGCTGATGGTCAAACGGGTGGAATGGCTACTTGGCGGATCGGTGGTTATTCGCGGCGACAATACCGCTGTTTCCAGTGAACAGATCCTGCCTGCAACAGATCTGGAAAAACTTCATATCCTCGGCCGTGTCGTGTGGGTAGGAAGCAAAATATAACAAAGCCTTTATGTGAAAATGTTTCGTACACTATCACTCATTGATAAAATGACCAAAGAGCGATAGACTATGAATTGAAAATACTATCACTAGCGGGTTCCCGGGAAGGAGGGAATATCATGAACATGGAAAATCAGCAGACACATTTCAACCATGAAGATTGGCTCAATCACCTTTACCGGTATATTGAAACGGCTCGCCAGTTTGGCAATGAACTCTTCAAGGGCTTGAAATCCCTTTCACGAAAAGGTCTGCTGGAAGCCTGGAACGAGATTCGTTTCGTTGCATCCAAGCTCACCCCTCAGGACTTTATTGTTACAGGATTGCTAACCCTTACCGGAATTATTGGTGGATTATTTTTTCTGATCGGACTTAGCCTTTTCGGCTATCAGGCTATACTCTGGTTGCAGGATGGGGTTTGGACCGGATTCCCGCTTTTTGCGGTTTTTGATTTCCTGTTTGAGAACACTGCCTTCCATCAATGGATAGTTCAACCAGAGTCCTGGCTGGGCCTGCAAAAAATGTTCTCCTGGTTTTTAGAGTCTGTCCCTCTTTCACTGGCATTAATGATCCCTGGCCTTTCCATTGCCTTCTTCATGGCGGGAATCATGGTAGTGATCACGCTTTTTCGTTTTAATCAGTTAAGAAACAGGAATGACTGAAAATACTCCATCGCTCAAGGAAAAACTGGAGGGTTCCAAAAAATACCTTCAAAACGCCGACCTGAAAGAAAGCGACCTGGAAGGGGCCGATCTGGAAGGAGCGTTGTTAGTTGGTGCCGATTTGAGTGGGGCCAACTTAAAAAAGATTTTTCTCAGCGGAGCCCAACTCTCTAAAGCCAATCTATCCCAAGCAGATCTTACTGATGCAAATCTCAGCGGGGCGGATTTAAACAAATCCAATCTGCAGGGAGCCAACCTGAAAAATGCCTATCTCCGACGTGCCGACCTGCGTGGGGCCAATTTAAGCGAAACCAACCTGACTAAAGCCAATCTCAGGGAATGCGCACTCTATAAAGCCTGGATGAAAAACACAGATTGCAGTGGGGCCAATTTACAAAACGTTAAGGGCTCACAAACGAAAATGCAGAAATCTGTGTTTAAGAAAAGCAGGCTGGAAGGAGCAGACCTTTCCGGAGCCCAGCTTGAAGACACCGACTTCGATGATGCCGGTCTGCAGACGGCAAATCTCAGCCGGGCAGTTTTAAAAGGCGCAAATCTCAATCGGGCTGACCTGCGTGGAGCCAATTTGCGCTATGTGGTGGGGTTGACCCGGGAACAGCTCGAGTTTGCACTCATTGATAAAAAAACCCTTTTACCCAGTTACCTCAAAATCAAATGGGCCTCAGAAACTGAGTTTGAGCTTCTTGACGAGAAAAATTAACCCTGGACAAAAAATGAATACCGATAGAAAACTAATCAGATTCTCTGCCGCGACAGGATTTTCAGTCGTTTTAGAATTCGGCACTATTGAGAAAATGAAAACATACGAAGAAAAAATTAAAAACGCCGGACTGCAATGCGAAACCATCCCGGACTTCAATCTAAACTTTGATCAGGCTGACTTGTTCATGGATTTGCGTAGCCCGGAATGCAATGCCCAGTTCGACCTCGAAGACTGGATCTAACCCCACTCGGCGTGGGGCCAGTACTGCATTACCCATGAAGCAAACAACGCCATCAAGCGCACGTGATATTTAACCTTAGCCTTCGTGCCCCGAAGGGGTAATACTTTTATATCCTCTCCCCTCCGTTATATTCTTCATTAGATTTTGTGCCCCGAAGGGGTAATAGGGAGGGAATGAAGCAATGGCTCGGTGGGCCGAGTTAGCCTACTGCTCACCAGAAAAAGCTATTGCACACTGGGTCCAGCGTCACACTGGGTCCAGCGTCACGCTGGTACCGGCCCCACGCCTAGTGGCGCTTGCGGAGGGTTTGTAGTCTATCTTTCAGGGTCTGGGGTTTTTCGTTACGGTTTTGCAAAAGGCGGGTAAACCAGTCCAGCCCTTCTCCAAGGCGTGGATCCATTTTTATGGCTCGGTCATAATCGGCAATAGCCTGAGGGTAAAGACCCATCCGGTCCTGCAGGATACCCCGGTTGGCAAAAGAGACGGCGGACCCGGGATCTCGTTTGAGCACTTCATTAAACGCTTCCAAGGCTTCCTTGTCTCGACCCAACTGCATCAGCGTTCGAGCCCTTCCCCTTTGCGCATGAATGAACTCCGGGTGCTCCCGGATACTTGTTTCATAGTCCCGCAGAGCTTCTCCATATTTTCCATCGGTATAAAGTCCCACCGCGCGGCTGAAGGCCGGCCCACCGGGATGAGTTTGTGGCCCTGCTCCCTTGTACAGGGCCCACGCTAGCGACAAAAAAATCAGCCCTATCGCAAAATAACGGATTCCCCTGTAAATCATGAGGGAAGAACTAGTTCTGAAGTTTCCAATGCGCGAGGCGGATGCCATCTTTATGAGACTTGCGGGTGATTCTTTCGACCGCTTCCGCACCTATTTTTTCACCTTTATAAACCGCATTGACAAATTTAGCCACAAGCTCCGGGCGACCCTGACCAAAAGCAGGAAGCTTTTTGCCAACCCAGTCGAATGTAGATTCATCCGCCGTATAGAACTTTAAAAAGGTTGAAAGGTGCAGGATCAAACTATTCCGCCCCACATTTTGAGGTTTGCGTTGCCCTTTGAGAGTGGAGAGTTGCAGGCCCCCTATCCTTCTGCGGGAATCCATCTGGTCTTTCTCGGGAAGATATTTTGCCGCCAGAAAACAGGTGGACAGCACACTGCTTTCCAGGTTGCCGTAGGGAAACTCGTTGTCACCCTGTTGTAGTTTCTTCATTTTATCTATTGCAGACTTACCTTTTGGCGAACAACAAAAATGGGCACGCCAAACCCTGAATTCTTTAACCGTCCTCATCATCGTTAGATATCCTTCCGTTAATTACTGCTGGCGGGGTCCGCTTCCAGATTTTGCTCCGCAACATAGGTCTGGCTACCCCGTTGATGAACCAGAACATGGTACCAGGGTTTATCCTTGGGAGGTTTGCTCCGGGCCATCTCGTCATACCAGTCATCCGTCTGCTTGAATTCCAGGTCCACACCAAGAATGATTCCCCGGTAATCAAACAGTTTATGATGAATCAGTTGCCCAATACAGAACTTTGCTTTTGTCGTACTCATCTCTTAATTCTACATCTTAAGTGTTTTTACTTGGTATGACCCTTTACTACTTCATTCTGCACTCGTAGGTATCTTCCGAGGTCCAGTTCACTTCAATATAGTCAGGAATCTGAGTTTTGCTATCTATAAATGCCAATGCTAATTCTTCCGAGGAAATATTTTTGGCTTGTCGAAGGTCCGCCCCCTGAAACTTTGCCTCGATAAGCTCTGCACCGGAGAAATCAGAATCCGCAAGATCCGCTCCTCTGAAATCGGCATCGCCTAATTTTGCATTCACAAAACAGGCAGATTTCAGGCAGGCATTTTTAAAATTAGCTTCACTTAAATTGGCTCCGGAGAAGTCAGCTTCGCTACAGTCGGTCTCATTCATTTCTGCGGCAGTCAAATCGGCCCGGATCATTTTCGCACCAACCAGTTTCCCCCTGCGCAGATTGGCACCACGACTAAAATGGCCTTCTCGCTGGTACCGACCTGAAAGTTTAGCCTCGGTCAAATCCGCACCCGTCAGGTTTGCGCCGGGAAGATTAGCCTCTACCAGCTTGGCTCGAATCAAATCAGCTTTTACCAATTCTGCATCAGAGAGATTGGCCCCCATCAAATCCGCATCACTGAGATTAGATTCCTGAAAGTTTGCCCGGCTAAAATTTGCTTTAAAGAGACTGGCAGCCGACAGGTTGGCATGCCGAAAATCCGCCCGCATGGCCTTGGCGGAAAAAATTTTAGCTCCAGACAAATCCGAGCCACTCAAATTGGCCGATACCAGATTGGCGGCAATGAGGTTGGCATTTTTCAAATCCGCACCGGACAAATCCAGGCCATCCAGTTCCGCACCTTCAAGATTTTTTTTCGCCTGTTCAACTTTTTCTTTATTCCAACTCTCCATAATGGCAGTTTTTCCTCAAAAATTTTAAGTCTAAACAAAAATACTAAGGTAACAATCTATTCATCCCACAGCCCAAAGTCAAATAGTTCCTTAAAAACCTGAGAAACGAGGCGAACTAGGTTACACTGGGGAAAATGGTCCGAGGACAAAAACAATGCGGGCAACGATTACTGATCAGAGCGGTTTCACCCTAATAGAACTGTTAGTCGTTGTAGCTATTGTAGGTATTCTCGCCGTGGCTAACTACTCCTCCCACAGCCAATATAAAAAACGCGCCTACGACATTGACGCCAAATCAAATCTTCAGAGCCTTTTTCTCACCTGCAAACTCTATTGGAATGATAAGGGATCAACCTCCAACTGTGACGTCAGTGCTGTATCCGGGTCTTCCTATGGTTTTGCATCTTCTGCAGAAGTCACCATTTCCGGGCAGGGAACAGAATCCAATTTCAGCGGAACAGCAATTCACAACTCCAGCGCCACCACATTTACCATAAACTCCGCAGGAACTTTATCCTGATCTAATCTGGGCGATAAAGCAGTAATCCTAAGCAAAAAAAATGCCCCCGAGGCGATTCGAACGCCTGACCTACGGATTAGGAATGTGAAACTAACGTTTTTAGGAAGTTATTGATTTCAGGCTGGTTTCTCTTATCTGCTTTATTTACATACAGTTTTAGGCTCTCTAAGAATTCCACCAATTCGGTGAATTCTATCTTGATAATAAGCTTCTATCATAATTTTATCATAGTCCCAGAATATTCATAATACAATTCGGTTCATATTTTTGCATACCGCTTTTCAATTGACGATATTAATAAAAGCATAATAAACACCCCCCCCTTTTCTAGAATTTTGGAATAAATATTCATCCCGAACGTCCTTATAGATAGGGATAGATTCACAGAGCGAAAGTAAATTTAAATGGGAGGAGAATATGGGTGACACATCACAAAAGGTTTTAGTAGTTATTCCAGATAATCCTTTATTAGATTTAATGTGGGAGAAATCGTTGGGAATTTGAAATCTGGCGAAGGTAAATTTTTACATCAAGAAGATATAGGTGACTTATTTGAAATTCTGAGGGGATGGTTGCTCGATCATATCCTTGTTGAGGTTATGAAGATGAAGGACTTTTTTGCAGACAGAAATAAAGAGTAAGTTATTTATCCTGATGCTATTTTGCCTTTAAGGCAGATTTGTCTTTAAACGATCCTTTATGGAGTATCGTTTGCGAAGAGAGTTTGACCCAGAATGGGTATTTGGGATTGAGGGTTTAGGCTTTGAGGTGGAATACAACGGATTTAATGGCAAGGACACCACAGCCCTAAGGTATGGACTACTCTATAAGCACTCTCTGTCTGTTTTTTTTGATAAAACAAGTTGGTTGCAGTGGAGGTATCACCCTGTAGAGAGCTTTGAGAGAGGACAACAGGCAAGTATTATTTATAGAATGGGGTTTAGTCTATTTTTTTTCATTTCAAGTTTTGCTGATTACAACTTTGACCTTGATGGACAACCAAAATGGGTTGTTGAGCCACAGTTAAATTTTGTGGTTAATAACATGTTGGATATAGTTTTGGAAGTTCGTTATAACGGATATGAAGCAGATAATACCAAATTAAAAGGGTTTGGGATTGCTACCGGTCTCAAAGTAAAATTCTAACTTAAATTGTATTATGGCTGATTTAACTGAAGAACTAATATTAGAGGAACCAGATTCTTTTTGGCAAAGCCATAGGGAAAAATTTGCTTGGCTCATTCTGATACTGAATATGCTCATTACCTTTTATTTTTGGAAAACCATTAATAATGCTGCCTATAAGGATGCTGAAACTCGGTTTGCATTCAGGACAGAGCAAATTCGTGCTGACATAGAAGATCGAATAAGGATCTACGAGCAGGTATTGCGTAGTGGCATTGGATTATTTAAGTCATCAGGAAACGTAGCCCGAAGCGAGTGGAAAAATTTCACAAAAGCTTTGCAGATTGAAAAGGAATTTCCTGGAATTCAAGGAATCGGATTTTCTCTTAAAATAACTCCAGAGGATAAAGAAGAGCATATTCGTCAAATTCAAGCAGAGGGTTTTCCCGATTACAAAATCAAACCCGAAGGAGAACGTGAGGAATACACCTCTATCATTTATCTTGAACCATTCGATGTTCGCAATCAACAGGCTTTTGGCTACGATATGTTTTCTCAAGTTGTACGTCGGGAGGCAATGGAGAAAGCCAGAGATACTGGAGAGACTGCCATCTCCGGTAGAGTAACACTGGTTCAGGAGATTGATGAAAATACTCAAAGTGGATTTCTTATTTACCTACCCCTGTATAAAAAGGGGATGCCCGTAGATACTCTAAATCAACGCCGTATGGCCCTACATGGTTATGTGTACAGTCCCTTCCGAGTCACGAACCTCATGCGTGGAATTTTAGGACCGGGTTCCAAGGACATTGATTTTGAAATTTACGACGGAGTGGAGATAAAAAAATCTGAGTTGATGTATGATTCCGATGAAAGTGGGCCTGGTGAACGGAATGGGCAAGGTTCCTCTAAAAACATACATCACATGTTCAGTGACACCAAGGTTTTGGACATTCACGATCATCTTTGGTCTCTAGGGTTTAAAACGCTCCCTTCCTTTGAAGCATCAATAGATAGTAATAAATCAACTTTCGTCCTTCTTTTGGGTGGATTATTTAGTTTGTTATGTTTTGTTGTGATCCAAGGTGCGTTCACCACTAGGAAGCAAGCTCTTCAATATGCAAGCAATCTATTACAAAAAATGAAAACAAATGAGGAAAGGTTGAGCTATGCGTTGGAAGGAACCAACGATGGGATATGGGATTGGAACATTATTACAGGTGAGGTTTATTTTAGTCCTCGGGCAATGACGATGCTGGGCTACGAGCCATTAGAGTTGGAGGGAAACATTAAGACGTGGGAAGACCTTACGCATCCAGATGATAAGCAGTGGGTAATGAATGCTCTCAATAAGCATCTTGAGAATAAAGCACCCATTTATGAAACTGAACATCGACTTAAAACGAAATCTGGGGAATATGCATGGATCTTGGATAGAGGAAAAGTTTTCAGTCGGGATGAAGATGGCAAACCTTTAAGGATGACTGGGTGCCATACCGATATCAATGCACGAAAAATAGCAGAGGAGGAATTACACCGATATCAAAATCACCTTTCTGAGTTGGTGATTAAGAAAACTAGAGAAATTAAAGGTGGTGAGCAGAAATTTAAAAGTTATTTTGATCTTCCGCTAGTTGGTATCGCCATTACATCCCCCGAAAAGGAATGGCTGGATTCTAATCAATATTTATGCGAAATGTTAGGTTATTCTTTAGAAGAGCTTAAGCAACTGACTTGGGAAGATTTAACTCATCCTGATGACTTGCAAGCTGACGTGTCAAAGTTTAACCAGATATTGGCTGGAGAAATTGACACATATTTTTTAGAAAAGAGATTTATTAGAAAGGATGGAACTACTTTATATGTCCTGCTGTCAGTAGCTTGCGTACGCTCAGAAAATGCAAAAGTAGAAACCCTCTTTGCTGTTTTGCAGGACATATCTGAAAGAAAGCGTGCGGAGGAACAATTGGAACAATCACATCTGCAACTCGTTCATGCCGATAAACTCTCATCACTAGGAAAACTGGTAGGGTCTGTGGCTCATGAATTTAATAACCCTTTATTCGGGATCACTAACCTTGTCGATCTATTGGGAGATGATAGACCCCTGGAAGAAAGAAAAAAGTATTCAGAAGTAGCTATGAAGGAATGTAAAAGGATGGCTACGCTGATTAGGAACCTGCAAAGTTTCTATAAACCATCACAAGGCATAGCCACCCCTGTAGATTTGAATAAACTCATTGACGAAGTTCTTACCGTGATAGGCAAGTCTGTCAAACAAAAGGGTGCTAAGGTTTCTCGTGTTAATGCTGACAGTAAGGTCATTGTCAATGTTGTGGAGGATCAAATCAAGCAGGTTGTAATGAACCTTATTCAGAATGCCTCAGACTCTTTTACAGGCAACCCAGGAGAAATCATATTAACGGCGGAACAAGACGAAACAAATACTACGATTAAAGTTCAAGATACGGGATCCGGTATTACAGAAGAAAACATCCCGAATCTATTCGACCCTTTCTTCACCACTAAAGGAGTGAAAGGTACTGGATTGGGGCTTTCGCTGAGCTATGGAATTATTCAAAGTCATGGTGGAAAACTTGAAGTCGATAGTGAGTTGGATAAAGGATCAACCTTCACTTTAGTTTTGCCTACTCAAGGAGTCTTAAAATGAAAAAGTACTCTATATTGTTGGTTGATGATGAAGAGTCTATCCGTATGTCAGTAAAAACCTATCTAGAAGATGGTGGATACCGAGTTATTACTGCGGAAAGTGGTGATAAA
>Ga0233440_1001792_pt1 | contig 18933 bp, 19 predicted proteins | sample SI_123_September_5_FD_182791 | JGI IMG/M metagenome (GOLD analysis project Ga0233440, IMG submission 182791) | Seawater microbial communities from Saanich Inlet, British Columbia, Canada - SI_123_September2016_120_MG | ecosystem: Environmental > Aquatic > Marine > Inlet | place: Canada: British... | reverse complement strand
CTAGCACTCTTGTACGCTAACTTGAAGTAATCTTTTATCATCTTATATCTGGCTATATTAAAAACCCTTATTTTAATATTATTGTCCTCTACTTACTTTTTCTTTGAATTGAAAGATAATCTTCTTTTCCATTTCTTAGAAAATACTTCAGGGTCTTTCTTGTAACTACGATAAAGAATAAAGCCAACTACAACTAAGATAAACAATAAGAAGTAAACCCAACTATTATTCTTTTCCAATACTCCAAACTTCACCAGTTCTGAAGCAGAATAAAGTTCCATCTTTAAATCAAATTGTTGTTGGTACTGCTTATTATTAGCATCATAATAATCCAATGTAACGGGAACATTTAAAGAATCTATTTTTTTATTAATGTAAACATCAATCTCTTCACTCTCAGTATCATCAGAATCAACATCACCAAGATAAAAATAATCAGTCGTAGTAACTAACTGATAATCGTCAGAAGGTAAAAGTTGTAATTCTAAGTATTTTATATCTGAACTACCAGAGTTAGCAATTTCTAAAGTGATTTTACCATCTTTTCCTGATTGTAATACTGAACTTTTTTTAATGTAAGCTTTAATCTTTGGCACTTCGCCAATTGTTATTGCCAAAATATCTTCAACAAGATATTCATTACCTTTCTCATCATTATAAGTTATGTTCAAAGGAACTTTGTATAAGCCCGGAGTAGCACTTGGATCAGCAATGACTTGAAAAGATAAAGGATTTAATTTATTAGTTTGTAATTGCGCTATTCTTCTTTCTGAAGAAGACTGGTATGGCGCTAAAGGAAGATCCGCACTACTAAAATCAAGTTTAAACTTAATATCTTTTAACAACGAATCAGCAAGATTTTTTACCATGATTTTAATAACTGCAGTTTGTCCAGGGACAATTTGTTGAGGTTCATACACAATTGAAGTTATATCTAAAACCGCATCATGAGTTTGAATATCAATCATAAAATCATTATCATCATATTTTAACTGAGTAGTACCCATTTTAATTTCTAATTCAATCTCAGTTTCTTCTTCAACTGCTTTTTCATTAACTTTTAAATTAAATTCTACTATTTCAGCATCCCCCCCTATTGAACTTGCTCGTAACTTACCAATATTTTTTTCTGCGACATCACCATATAAAGAAAAAGGAAACTTTGGCAAGATTTTAACAATGGCATCATCAGAAGTATGTTTACCATCATTTTCAATTTTAAATTTAACTTTAACAATCTGTCCAGGTTCAACTGGGTCAGGATCTTGAGAAATTAAAGTAACTTGAATTTCGGGATTTTTATCTGTAGAGTATGCTTCTACTAAAGAAAATGTTAATGTACTTAAAATTAAAAGTAAAATAAATATCTTTTTCATCCTATCACCTTTTTGATTAATGTTAACTAATACTATTTGAAAGTACTTTATCATTTAAAAACATATCGGTCAAATATATATTTAAGATAAAGGACACCCAGTTTTTTTTGCTAATGTTAAAAATTCTTGTTTCCCAGGAAGACTACTTCCATCAGCAAATTTCCAAGTTGGATAACCTTGAATTCCTGCTGCTGAACATTTTTGTTCATCTTCTGTACATTCAACATAATTTAATTTTTTAGTGGAATTACCAAACATTGCTTTTTGTTCATTACAATGTGAACACCAGTATGCACCGTACATAATTGCCCCGTTCTCGTTTAAACAATTAGCAAATTTATCCATATCTTTTGGGATAGGAGTACCACATCCAGAAATGATAACCACTAATGCAATTATCAATCCTAATAATAAAATTTTGTTAATTTTCATCTTTTTACCTCTAATGCCAATCTGGTGGCAAAGTTTTACCCCCACTTAGATAGGAGTAAGTTTGTAAAGCTGCTTTAGCACCGTCACCGGCAGCAACTATTGCTTGTTTAAATGGCGTATTAGTAACGTCACCAGCAGCAAATATTCCTGGACAAGAAGTTTCACCGAGAGAATTGACCACAATTTCGTTCTTTTCATTAATTTTTACTAATTCTTTAACCATACTACTATCAACAATGTAACCAATTTCTAAAAAAAGACCATCAATTTCTAATTCCTTTTTTTCTTTAGATAAAGTGTTTTCAACAATTACTTTGTTAATAAACTTATCACCTTTAATTTCAACAGGAACACTGTCCAATACTAGTTCTACCTGAGGATGATTTTTTAATTTCTCAACAGTAACTTCATCCGCTCTAAATCCTTGCCTGCGATGAATCAAATAAACTTTCTTAGCATAAGAAGTTAAATCTAAAGCTGCTTCAACTGCAGAATTTCCACCACCAGTTACAGCAACGATTTTGTCTTTAAATAATGGCCCATCACAAGTTGCACAGGTTGAAACTCCTCTTCCAAAAAATTCTTCCTCGCCGGGAACACCTAAAGTTCGAGGAACTTTTCCATAAGTTAAAATTATACTTTTTGTTTGATATTTTTCTCCGTTAGCAAGAGTAGCTTCAAAATGGGTTTCTATTTTTTTAATCTCTTTAACTTTACCAAAAATAAATTCAGCTCCGAACTTGTCAACTTGAACTTTAAATTTGTCCATCAATTCCATCCCTGATTGCGGTAAAGCTCCAGGATAATTTTCAATGTGGGAAGTTAAATTTCCCTGTCCACCAACATCTAAAGTAAGAATTGCAGTTTTAAGCTTTTTCCTACCACAATAGATTCCTGCTGCTAATCCAGCTGGTCCTGCCCCAATAATAATTGTATCATACATAATTAAAGCTGGTACGGAGGGGTTTAAAAAGTTTACTGTGTTATTGAATAAATGGGAATAAAAATGCACTTTCTACTCCAGAATAGTTAAAAAAGCTTAATAAACTCTAAATAATCTTATTCTTAATAATGGAATTTCGCGTACAAAGAAAGGATAATGAAAATATTCATAAATATCCTACAGAAGATCTTAAAACTGCCCAAAAGTTTGCTCAAGGGTTAAAAAATGAACTAGGAGATTTTCTAATGGGGATAATTCTCTTTGGAAGTGCAGTCAGGAGACAAAGTACAGTAAATAGTGATATCGACGTTTTAGTTATCAGTGATGATGTTTCTTTCCAAATAACTGATCCAATTGTTGAAGGGTATAGAATCATTGTTGAAAAATTAATTGCTAATACTTCAACCAAATTACATATTACTTCAATGACTTACACTTCTTTTTGGGAATATACTAAAGCCGGCGATCCAGTTGTAGTTAACATTTTAAGGGACGGGGTGGGTTTAATTGATAACGGATTTTTTGAACCTTTACAACGGTTACTTAAACAGGGCAGAATTAGACCTTCAGAAGAATCAGTCTGGACATATTTTGGAAGAAGTCCAAGAACCTTATTAAATAGTAAATGGCACATCTTACAAGCAACTCTTGATTTATACTGGGCAGTAATTGATTCTGCACATGCAGCTTTAATGAGAAAGAACGAAATTCCTCCTACGCCGGAACATGTTGCTGATATGTTAGACAAAATTTATGTTAAACACAAGTTGTTAGAAAAAAAATATGTAGAAACTATGCATAAATTCTATAAGTTGAGTAAAATGATCACTCATCGTGAAATTAAAGAAATTAAAGGTCACGAGTACGAAAAGTATTATCATGAAGCTGAAGCTTTTGTAAGACGGATGAAGAAATTGGTTGAAGCAGGCCGGTTTTAGAATGACTCAAAAAAAATATTTATGTTTTGATACAACAGTAAATAAAAAAAAGACTACTTTCATACTTAAAAGAAGATTGTTATTTATTTTTATTAAATATTATTACTGGATTGGTTATATCCCCCCATATATTTTATTCAGATATAGCAATCAATATATGAAATTAACTTTAATCTTAGCCATAATTTGGTTCATCAATGTAATAATTTATCAGCGGGAGATGAGGGTATTATATTCAAATAATTTTTTGTTGGGTGGAGGAGCATTTAATAAAGAAAGGTGGATTTGTAAAAAGGAAGGTTCTATTTTCTCAAAAAAAAAGCCATTAAAGTATGTTTGTAAAAAAAAATATGGATACTGGGACGATAAAGATTTAGATGCAGTAAATAAACAGTTTAATATGCCTAAATAATATAATCTCTTTCAGACAACAATCAAAACATTTAATAACAACTATCTATTTCTAATCAACGATGGAAACAACTATTCTCAAACATTGCCTGAAAAACGTCTATGAATTCAGTTCTGTTAATCCTAAAGTTGTTCTTGGCTTAACTTTAAGAGATAATCCAGATTTAAAGAAAGATGTCCCTAATGTTTTAAAAGAAATTTCTAAAACTATTGAAGAAATCAAAAATTTATCTAAAGAAGAAGTTAAGTCTAAACTGGAAGAAATTGCTCCAGAATTATTAAAAGAAAAGAAAGAAGAAGTTAAAGGACCGTTAAAAGAATTACCTAACGCAAAAGAAGGTAAATTTGTAGTAAGAATGGCTCCATCTCCAACAGGACCATTACATATAGGTCACGCTTACGGAGCATCACTTAATTATGAATATTGTAAAATGTACAAAGGCAAATTCATTCTTAGAATTGAAGATACTAATCCTGAAAAAATATTTGAGCCAGGATATAAAATGATTGAAGAAGATGCTAATTGGTTAAGTGATAACAATGTTTCTCAAGTTATTATTCAATCAAGCAGGTTAGGAATTTATTATGATTATGCAGAAAAATTAGTTAATATGAATAAAGCGTATGTTTGTGAATGTGATGCTGATAAATTTCGAGAAATGAAAGCTAAAGGAGAAGCTTGCCCTTGTCGAGAGTTAGAAGTAAAAGAACATCAACTAAGATATGCTAAAATGTTTAATGAGTATGCAGAAGGAGAAGCTGTTCTAAGATTAAAAACGGACATTAAAGATAAGAATCCAGCAATGCGAGATTTCGCACTTTTAAGAATTAATGAACATGTCCACCCTAAAACCGGGAAGGAACAAAGAGTTTGGCCATTAATGGTTTTATCTGTTGCTATTGATGATCACGAATTGGGATTAACTCATGTCCTTAATGGTAAAGACCAAGCAGATAATGCTAAAAAAGAAGCTTTGATCATGGAATGTTTTGGTTGGACTCCTCCAGAATATAAACATTGGGGATTTATCAATTTTATAGACTTACAAATAAGCAAATCTAAAACAAAAATAGCTATTGAACAAGGAGAATTTACTGGTTGGGATGATATTAGACTTCCGTACTTAGCAGCACTTAAGAAGAGAGGATACCAAGCTGGAGCGTTCAGAAAGTATGCTTTAGAAATTGGTTTAAGTTTAAATGATAAAACTGTTTCTCAAAAAGAATTCTGGAAAAATATTAATGCGTTCAATAAAGAACTAATTGAAGAGAAAGCAAATAGATATTTCTTTATCCATGATCCTGTGGGGATTAAGATTTTAAACTCTCCAAAAAAATCTGTAGAATTAGATTTACATCCAGACTTTCCAGACAGAGGACAAAGAACATTGATTGTCCAAGAGGAAATTAATATTGCTGAAGATGATTATGAAAAACTAATTGAAAACAAATTATATCGTTTAATGGATTATTGTAATTTTGAAGTTGTTGATAAAAAGTTTAAATTTGTATCTGAAGGCTATGAAGATTTTAAAAATGCAAAAAATAAAGGGATGATCATTCATTGGCTTCCCGTAGAAGATAATGTTGTAGCGGAAGTAGTTTTAGAAGATAACACTCATGCTCTAGGCTTAGGAGAAAAAAGTATGTTAAATTTGAAAGAAGGAGATATTGTTCAATTAGAACGATTTTCCTTTTGTCGATTAGATAAAAAAGAAGGTAATAAACTTACTTTCTGGTATTTACACAAATAAAAAACAAAATAGGTGGTGATTAAAATGGCAAAAATAAGTAGAGACACTCCATTAGCGGAGATTACATTACGTAGATATGAAAAACCAACCATGAACGATCGTGATTTGGTAAGAAAATTCTGTTTATCTATTGGATTATTACAACCAGGAGACAGTAGAGATGTTATTGTTGATGTGTTACACGTTTTAATGAAATCTCGGCAAAGTAAAGAAGAATTACATTCTGAAGAAATTAAAAATAAAGTTATGGAATTCCGTAAAGGAATGGGCTTACCAATGTTAGGTATCGCTTCTTCTAACATTAGAAGACAGTTGAAGAGATTAAAAGATTTACATTTGATTGAAACTAACGCTAACCTTTATCGAATTACTGAATTCAGCAATTTGTCTGAGATTTTTGAAGAGAAAGTTGAAGGGTTCATTTTAAAATCTGTCATGGGCAGGATTAAAGAATATTTGAAAAAGATGGACGAAGAGTTCAAACATAAAGAAGAATAAATCATAAAATTAATTTATCTTTTCTTTTAATTCTCCCAAATGATTAATTACTTTATTTTCATTTAATCCCAATTCTACAAAATCTTCTGTCTTACTTTCCCCAGTTAAAACCGCAATAAAACTAATCCCTGCATCTCTTGCTGCTAAGTAATCATCCGGATGATCACCAACAGAAACAACCTCGTTCAAAAGAATTCCTTTTTTTACTAAAGAATCTAAAGCTGGTTTCAAACAAAGTGGATTTGGTTTCCGATGTTCTTTCTCTTCTGGTTGAACAATAAATTCAAATTCAGGATAACCAGCTTGATCTAACCGATGTCTGGCCATTCTCACTCTGTTTGTTACAATCCCTTGCACAATTCCTTGAGTGGCCATTTCATCAACAATTTCAGTTCCAGATAATGTGGGGATATAATTCATCTCTTGAGCATCTTCTCGATATTTTGCCAGAACTACACTTGATAAAGGTTCATCTCGAAGGTAACCTCCCGGGTTAGGAAATAAAGAAACAAAAATATCTTCAAAAGCTAAATTTCTTTTCTGAACTTCTTTAATTTCTTCATCAGTTGGAACCGTAAAAGGAATTTCTTGACAAACTTTCATTGCTGTTTGTTTCAAATGGTTTAAAACAAACCCATCGGTATCCACCAAAGTATTATCCATGTCATAAATAATCGCTTTAACTTCACCCGAAACATTTGCTTCTTCCGTAACTAAAGTTTCCGATTCATTAACAATATTTTTTGGTTTCTCAATAAACTTTTCCTGTTTAACTTCTAAGTTCCATCTTCCCGGCATAACAATCATCTGTTCGCGTTCCGGACCGATACTTACTAAACTGATTTCTACTTTTCCCAACTCTTCAATCAAATTCAAATAATTCTGAGCATTAACTGGCAAATCACTAAACTCTTTCATCTGAGTAATATCTTCTGTCCAACCAGGCATCTCAACCCATTCATGAGGAACACAATGTTCTAACAAAAATCCGTCCGCTGGAAAATCTTTGATGATTTTTCCCGAAAAATAAATCTCACCATTAAACACTTTTTTTGGACCAAGATATTTGTAAGAATTACAAATTTTAATTTTCTCTAAACCAGTTAAAACGTCTAATTTACTAATCACAATTTTCGGACCATTGATTAAAGCTGCATGTCTTGTTAAAACTGCATCATGCCAACCACATCTTCTTGGTCTTCCGGTAGTAGAACCAAACTCGCCACCTTTCTCTCGTAAATAATCACCCATTTCATCAAATAATTCTGTTGGAAAAGGACCTTCTCCAACCCGAGTAGTATAGGCTTTGATTACACTAAAAGCAATATCTAGATGTGGTAAACCTAAACCAGTTTTCAAACCACCTACCGAAGCATTAGAAGAAGTTACAAATGGATAAGTTCCGTGATCAACATCTAACAATAATCCTTGAGCTCCTTCCAAAAGAATACTTTTACCATCTTTAGCGTTACTTTCCAACATTAACCTAGTATCAACAAAATGTTTCTTTAACAATTTCCCAACATTATAATAAATATCAATAAACAATTCAGTTAATTTGCTCAAATCAAGATTACTACCAAGAGCTACTACTTTTTCTCTCCAACGATCAAAGAATGAATCTTCTGGAAGAGATTTTCTTAAAGATTCCATAATCATTTCATCATCATCTTCATGCAATTTCTTAAAAGCACCAAATTTCTCCCAAACATGTAAACTAACTTTTCTTTGCAACAACTCTTTATCCAACAAATCATTAATTCTAATTCCGGTGTAATAAGCCTTGTCAGCATATGTAGGACCAATTCCTCTCCCGGTAGTACCAACTTTCTTTTTTCCTTTAGACTTCTCTTTGTACTTATCCAAAACTTTATTGTAAAGTAAAATAACGTGTGCTCTGCCAGAAATGTACAAATTATCCACGGTGTAACCTCTTTGTTCTAAAGTATGAATTTCTTTTAATAAAACTAAAGGATCAATCACCATTCCGTTTCCAAGTAAACAATCAACATTTTTCCATGTTATTGCCGAAGGAATCAAATGAAAAATATGTTTCTCTTCACCAACATAAACGGTATGACCAGCATTGTTGCCACCAGTAGCTCGAGCTGAAATATCAAAATACTTTGCTGCCCAATCAACAAATTTACCTTTACCTTCGTCGCCCCATTGACCGCCAAGAATTGCAAATGTATTAGCCATCTTAGTTACCTCCAAAAGAATTGATTAAGTCTGGTAGTTCAGACAAATCAATGATGTTATATTCTGCTTGTGTTTTTCTTTCCGGATCATAATTTACGCAAACAAACCCTTTCTTTTTTGCTTCTTGAAATTGTTCATCAACTTTTCCAACATAAATCACTCCTTTCCCATCAACAACTGTATCAAATTCATCAACAACTTCAATTTCCATTTGTTTTAACTTTTCTACGATTTCAACGGTTTTGATTTCTGAATCTAAAAACACTTTTTTAATTGCGGATAAAGGTTCTTCGTACTCTTCTTTGAATTCTTCCCAATTCTTAATAGCCAGTTCCGTTAACTCTTTACTCAAACCAATATAATTCTCTGGCCGTAAAGATTTAAGTTTCAGTTTAGTCTCTTCTCTAAGATCTAAACCATCAATAAAATCGTGCAACTCTTGAACTGTGCAATGTTTTCCTCGTGAGAAACCTTTCAATAATTCATAAGGCTGAGAGTAACCTTCTTTTCTTAACAAGGTTTGAACCGCTTCTGTTAGAATACTACCAAAATCTTTCAATTCATTAGAAATTTTTTCTTTATTCACTTGTAATCTCTGCAACTCTTCTAAAACATGTAAAACTACCAAATAAGAATGAGCAAAACCAACTCCTATCGCTCTTTGCGCTTCGTGATCAGACAAATCTCTCTGTAATCTAGAAACTTGTAACTTATTGATAAATCCAATAAATTTAGCATTAGCTTCAGCAACACTTCCCTCAGCAACTTCCATCCGCCAAGGGTTTATCTTATGGGGCATGGTTGAACTACCAACTTCGTGAACAACCTTTTCTTGTTGTAAATATCCTAAAGAGATGTAAGTCCAAAAGTCCATTGCTAAATCTTTAATAATATTATTAATGTTAATCATAATGCTAAACAATTCTGTCAATCCATCATGAAATTCAATTTGTGTACTCATTAAGTTTGCTTCAAAACCAAGATTTTCAATAAATTTCTTTGTAAATTTAATCCAGTCAACTTCTTCTGCAGCAAATTGTTGTGCTGCATGATTTCCAACAGCGCCATTACATTTTGCAGATAATTTGAAATTCTCTAACTTAATCAACTGTTTCCGTAATCTGTCAAGATAATTGGCCATTTCTTTGCCAAAAGTTGTTGGTGTAGCTGGTTGACCATGTGTTCTTCCTAACATTGCCGTAACTTTTTCTTTCTCAGCCATTTCTGCTAATTGATCAAGTAAAGAAACTAAACTAGGAAGATAATAAGATTTTAAAGCTCCATGAATCATGCAATTATGAGCAATATTATTCATGTCTTCAGAAGTTAATCCAAAATGAACAAATTCAACCATATCATTTAAAGAGCTTTCTTTCATTCTCATTTTCAAAAAATATTCTGCTGCTTTACAATCATGGTTTGTTGGTTTTATTTCTTGATAGCCAAACCGATCAATGTTTTGAATGATTTGTGCATCTGGTAAAGTAAAATTTTTCACAATGTTTCTCAGAAAACTTTTCTCTTCCAAAGAAAAAATTCTTACTGCTATAAAATCTACAGATTCAGATAAAGCAATTAAATATTCTACTTCCATGTAAATTCTATATTTGAATAAAGCAAATTCTGAAAACCAATCTGCTAATGGTTCGGTCATTAATCTATGTCTTCCATCGATTGGAGAAATAGCTTTTAAAGAATGTAAATTTAAGTCTTCTGATTTAATTCTAATCACCCCTTGATTTCAAGATTAACATTTGGTTTATATGCATTGTTATAATCAGAAATAGATAATATAAAGATAATAAAAAGAAATGAATTTAAAAACAATTAAAAAACTAAATAATATCCTCTTCAGCAACTATCAAAAAATTAAATGATTTTTTGGAAGATGCCTCAGAACAAAAAAACTAAATGATATCCTCTTCAGCAACTACAATAAAGTCGCCAGTAGCAATAACTGCTGAAAATGGGATTAAAATTTCACCATCTTTAGTTTTCTCTAATTCCATCTTTTCAATGTATGATGTAGAATTAGCTAATTGTAAATGAATTAATTCACCAGAACCAACCTCAAAAACTAAGTCGCCAATTTGTCCAAATTTTTTACCTGACTTTGAAACTACAGTTTTACCTAATAATTCTTTAGAATAACTTTTTTCTTTATCTTCCATAGTAGATCACCCTCATTTTGTTTAATTATGATTATAAAATTAGTAGAGCTGGTTAATATATAAAGTTTTCTGTAGAGCAAGGGGTATATTCAGAAGATTTAATAATAAGTAACTATTTACCCAATCCTATGTATATCCATAATCTTAACCCTACATTACTCTCACTTGGACCGTTAGAAATTAGGTGGTACGGTTTAATGTACGTTTTAGGATTCTTTCTATCGGTTGGCTGGATGTTTTACCTCAAGAAAAAAGGTAAAATAGAATTAACTAAAGATCAGATCTGGGACTTTATGTTTTGGTTAATGCTTGGCGTTCTTATTGGCTCAAGATTGTTCGAAGTTTTCTGGGAACCAAGATATTATCTTTCTAATCCATTAAACTTTTTCAAAATATGGCAAGGAGGGATGTCATTTCATGGTGGATTTGTTGGGATTGTAACCGCAGCTTATATTTATTGTAAAAAGTATAAATTTAATTTTTGGAAAATGGCGGATATTCTTTCCATTCCCACTTTGTTTGCTTTAGCTTTAGGAAGAATTGCTAACTTCATTAACGGAGAACTTATTGGAAGACCATTTCAAGGTAAATGGTGTGTAATCTTTCCCAAGTACGATGATTTGTGTAGACACCCTTCAACTTTATATGCAGCAGGAAAAAGGTTCGTTGTTACTGGCTGGCTTTTTCTGTTAACTTTCTGGAAAGAATTCAAACCTGGCTTTGTATTTTGGAACTTTGTCTTCTGGGAAGGCCTGGGCAGATTTATTGTTGACTTTTATCGGGTAGAGAATATTTATTATTTTTGGAATACTTTCACAATGGGTCAGATTTTAAGTAGTATCATGGTTATTGTTGCTTTATACTTCTTTATCAAAAACCATAAAAGAGATTGGCGAAAAATATTTAAGATATTATCTTCCCATCATTAAGGTATAAATGTGCACTACTAAATCTATTAAGTCTCCCGGAATAAGTAACCATTTGTCCTTTGTTTAACTTCAACAGATTATTTTTTTGGCTATCGTCCATGTATACAGTAACATCTTCATCTATAAAGCTAAACTGCTTCTCTTTTTGTTTAACAGCAAGAGTCAAAGCCCAAAACGTGGTGTCTATTTCAACAACTTCCCCTTTCCATTTAACATATTGACCCTTGTAATCTTTGTCAAACAAACTTTCTTTTTGAAGATCTGTATATTTAGAGCCAGAACCAAAAATCAATTCCAAATCATCATAACTTTTTGATAAGTAAGTAATTTGTTTTGCAGTTTCTGGTACCATCTCGCCATCGGGAGTAGCGGTCTCAGAACTAGCACCATTAGCTAGACTATCATTATCGACACTAGCTCCAATGAAAAAAACAATAAGAATAACTATTACAATAAGCCATCTTACGCCGGTTGAAAATTCAAAGTTGAGTTTGTCTGAGATTAACTTTTCAAAATAAGGTATTAACAACAGAGAACCAATTATAACAATAATTCCAGAAAAATATGCACTTTGAACTAAAAGCCCTAAACCTATTAAAAAAAACAATATTCCAAAAATCCAACAAAAAATTAGCCCAACTGTTATTTTTCTTTTCTCTTTTAAATGTCCTTTTTTCATAGTTATTAACCCAAATTAAATATATACTAAAAGTAGTACTTAAACATTAATAAAGCTTTTGTTTAATTTTCTTCGTTATTTTTAGATTAAATAATATGTTAACAGACATTATTGATTATTTGGCATTTGCAATTCGAACAAGAATAGGATTAGAGAATAATAAAAGGTAAACTGATATTTTGAAATTAAAAAATAAAAATAACAACATTTTTATAATCAATTATTATGTTACAGATAAAGTAATTGGAGGCAATTCAAAATGGGTAAACATACTGGCGAGTTAGTATTAGGAATTATAGGAGGAGTTCTCGGTTTAATTATGGGGACAATCGCATTATTTGTAGGAGGTATTAATAGTGCTTTTGGTGGAGGAGAAACAGTTGTAGGCTTAGGATTTGCAGCATTGTTGTTATCTGTATTGGGCATTGTGGGAGCAGCTTTTGTAAATAGTAAAACAAAAATGGCAGGTTGGTTTATGCTAATTGCAGGAATTGGTGGATTTATTAGTATCAGTCTTTTCTATTTAGTTCCAGGAATAATGTTTATAATTGGTGGATTAATGGCTTTGTTAAGGAAAGATAAAAAGAAAGATAAAAAGAAAAAATAATTGCCAAGAAAATTAATATTTAAATTTTATTTTTTTTATCTTTCTTAGAGTATATGTCCTATTTACTTCTTATTTGGTACAACAATTAGTGAAAAAATATTAGATTTGATAAATAAACATTAGCTAAATTATCGAAACATTTATAGATAATTATATCTTTAATTCTTAAATATCTAAAATGAATGAAAAATTAAAACGCTATTGGCTTAATGGACTTAAAATCAATATTATATCTATACTTCTTTTAATAGTCTCAGTTCCTTTCATTTATTTATTTGTTTCTTTAAGTGCTCTTATAGAATTAATTCCAGGTTTATCTTTTATCATACTGGTAGTAGGAATTATTACTTTGTTTATATTATCTTTCCCAATAACCGCATTTTTATTTAATAAATGGACATTAATTAATCAAAAAATGAATACTTTCTCTGAACATTGGCGGTTTGGTTGGGAATGTAATTTTGTTCTTAATATAATGGGATTATTTGCATTTCCAATAATAGCATTTAGTGGTTTAATATATTTTTATGTTAGTTTTTTGTTTCCAGAGGTTATATCTTTACTTATTTTTCTCATATCCTTGTTAATATTAATCCCCTTAATTCAAGGATACTACTTTAACAAATGGATGATTATCGAGAAAATGCATCAAGGAAGTACTAAAAACCGAGGATTTTTTGAAACTTACGGAAAAGCAATGTTATTATTTGTGGGTGTTTACTTCTTTTTATCAATTTATGAAATAACTAAAGAACAAACAAAAATAAGCACTCCTTATTTTTTAGGAATACTTTTAGGTTTATTTATTCTTTCTTTAATGGGTTTTTTCATCTACGATTTAATTGAAAAAAGAATCAATAAACAAAGAAAGATTTATTCTAAAAATAAAAACTCAAAAAACTCTGGGATTAAAATAAAGATTGCCATTGTGATGATATTAATCACTTTGGCCATACTACTTTTTAGTATTTTAATTTCTTCTTCAGAAGAGTTAAAAGATATTCCAAAAGAAATGGAATCAAAATGTATGAACGAATGTGATAAAGTTGATGGAGCAACAGAATATCTTATCGAACCCGAATCTTCCGATGAGGAATTATATAATTGTTTTTGTCTGGATGGGGAATCAAATACACTTTTAGAAAAAAAATATCGCGTTTATACTAAAGAGTAAAAGAGGAAATAAGGATGAAATAACATATTATTTAAAACTAATAATTTAATTTTTTTTTATTTTTTCTTTACATTAAGAGAAAGTTTTAAATAATTAGAGTACCAATAACTTCCAGGGGGTAATAAACATGAAAAAAGTTTTAATGTTAATAATTTTATTGATTACAGTTTTATTAGTATTTTCTTGTACTAACAAAGTTCAAGAAGTAACAGATTCAACAGTTACAGAAGAAGTTGAAAATTCTGAAACAATAACAACAACCGGAGTTACTGGTGACAAAGTTGTTATTGAAAATGATAAGTTCATGCCTACAGATTTATTAGTAGAATCTGGAACAACCGTTGAATGGGTAAACAAGGATTCTGTTGACCATACCGTAACTTTTGAAAATGGCGACTTGGATGAAAAAATGGTCGTGGGCGCAACTACAACTTATACATTTACAGAAGCGGGGACGTTTGGATATTTCTGTCAACTTCATCCCGGAATGCAGGGTAGTGTAATTGTTAGTTAAAAATCGTTTATTTTTTATTTATTGTTTTATTTCATTTTCTTTCATTTTGTGTCAAAACTAAAGATAAATCAGGATTTTGGTCATAAAGTTTTAATAGAAGATAATTAATCATTAATAATAGAAGTAACGGGGTTCTAATAGTTTGAGTAGTTGAAAATGAAAAAGAAAGATGACCAACATAAATTAGAATGGTTAGTTGTTGAAAATAGAGGTAACGCTCAAGAACATAGTAAAGTTGCTCCTGTTACCAGTATTACTGGTAAAAAAGTTACTGAAGATGAACAGCAAAACATTCTCTTTAAAGAAGGTTATAATGCTATAATTGACCGCCACCAAAACAGTCAACAAGCACCTCGACCAATGACAATTAATGATTTATGGGATCCACCAGAAGCTTCTGACACTCGTTATTTAGCAAATTTAGAGTATATTATTCTTCGAAAAAGATTTATTTTACCTGACAAAAAGGAAAAAGGAACTACAGTTATCAGTGCTTCAAGCATAAAAGAAATTGCTAAATTCAGAAAAGATAATCGCTTATTAGATTTTAACATATTTAACCATAAAAATTATGGGATGTTATGTGCAATGATTAAGTTAAGTTATGACCATTTGGATGAAAATTATAATAATGTTGAGGAAGGAACACAATTACTAAAAAACATTTATTTTTCATTATACGCAATAAAAGAAGCAGTACCACAATTACAAAAAGGTATTGGGGTTAATTATTTCTGTAAATTTTTAGGTATTGTTAACAGTAAATTTCGTGACCCTAATAGAAATGCCACTTTTGAAGATAATAACGCTTACAAAATTTTAGCGAACCATTTACGTAAAGAATACAAGATGGGTGATGAAATGATTAGTAAAGCTAGTAGGTTAGCACGGCAAAGAAGATTAAAACAAGAAAAAAGTGTTGAGCAAAGATTAGAAGAAATGCAAAAAAAAGTAAAACCTGAAGATACTAGCAAAAAAGTTAAATATCCAGAAGTGTGATTTAATTATAATACAACTTGCCTTCTGCTCTTTGTTCACGATCTTTCACCGAACCAACTTTATTGATCCGAGGCCGATGACTACTAGGATCTCTTCTTAAAGAAATGCCTAACTCTTCCAAAAATAAGTTCATTCCTTCAACCATATCAAAAGGTCCTTGCAACAAACCGTTCTTTGCAGGCTCACCAGTAAAAACAATTAACCTATCAGAAAGGTAATCCAAAAACATTAAATCATGATCAACAACAAGAACTGCAACTTCTCTCTCTGCAGTTAAGTTCTTAATAACTTTAGAAATTAATAACCTTTGTTCAACATCAAGATAAGCAGAAGGTTCATCTAAAAGGAACAATTCGGCTTCTTGACTTAAACAATGAACAATAGAAACTTTTTGCAATTCTCCACCAGACAATTCAGACATTTTCTTCATTAACAATTTATCAATTTCTAAAGGAACAATTAGTTGATTTTGATAATTTTTTATCGCTTCATCCAAGAATTCCATTACTAGTTGGTCAGATGCAGTTTCTAAGTACTGAGGCTTATAAGCAACTTTTACTTCTTCTTGAAGTGTTCCGGAATCAGGTTTGATTAATCCGGCCAACAGTTTAGTAAAAGAAGTTTTACCAATACCATTCTCACCAAGAACACCAACAATTTCATTTTTATGCAAAACCCCTTCACCAGTTTCAAAATTAAATTTTCCTAACTTTTTCTTAAGATTCTTCCAAGAAATTAATTCTTCAGGTTTACCAACTTGTCTTTGTTGAACTTTTTCAAATTTAATAGGATGACTTCTGAACCGAACATTTTCTTCTTTCAAATACCCTTCTAAAAAAGAGTTTATTCCTTCCCGAGAACTTTTCAATCCGGAAACTATCCCGTAAGCCGCTTCCTGACCATACATTAAATTTAATAAATCAGTCATGTAATCCAAAATAATTAAATCGTGTTCAATTACTACTACTGCAGTTTCTTTATTTACTAAAGAACGAATAAATTTAGAAGCGTTAACTCTCTGTTTAATATCTAGATAAGAGCTAGGCTCATCAAAGAGATAAATATTAGCTTTCTTTAAAACAGCAGCAGCAATTGCTACTCTTTGTAATTCACCACCAGAAATTTTACTAATTTCTGTATCTAAAAAATTTGTTAATTGTAAAGATTTAGCAACTTCGTCCAATTTACCCAGTTCATCAATTTTAGTTAACAACTTTTTTACTGTCCCTTTAAACTGTTTAGGGATCAAATCTACCTGTTGTGGTTTGTAAGATAAAGTAATTTCTTTCTTTTCCAATTTTTCTAAGAAATTTTGCATCTCTGTGCCTTTAAAGTATTTGATAATCTCTTTAAATTCTGGCTTTTTATTCCACTCACCCAAATTTGGTTCAAGAATGCCAGCAATAATTTTCAAAGCAGTAGATTTACCAATTCCATTTTTTCCCAAAATTCCTGTAACTTGATTAAATAATGGTGTTGGTAAAGAAAATAATTCAAAAGAATTTTCACCATAACGATGAACAGGGTCTTTGTTTAAAGCTTCAGGAAGATTAATTATTTGAATAGCTTCAAACGGGCAACGATGAGAACAAATCCCACAACCGGTGCAAAGCAGTTCATCTATCTTAGCCTTTTTATGCACCTCGTGCGGTAAAATACAATCTTTCCCTGTCCGGTTAACTGGACACAGTTTTTGACATAAATATTCTCCACATTCTCGAGGATGACATTTTTCCTTTTCAATGATAGCGATCCGTTTCTTCATAAATAGGTTAATTTCATAACTGTTTTATATTCTTTTTGGAAAAATTAAGCTAAGAAATTACTAAAAACTTATAAAAGCAAAAGTATTCTGAACTAACTATGACTACAAAAGTTAATCCCTACGAAGTTGAAGGTAAAATGAATTATGATAAACTTATTACAAAATTTGGAATAAAGAAATTAACCTCAACTGATTTGAAAAGGATTAAAAAAAATACGGGAGAAATTCACCCCTATCTAAAAAGAGAAATATTTTTTGCTAATCGGGATCTTAACTGGTGCTTAGATGAATACGAGAAAGGTAACAAATTCTTCTTATATACTGGTTGTGGCCCTTCTGGACCATTACATTTAGGTCATTTAACAACCTGGATGTTTACTAAATGGTTACAAGAAAAATTTGATGTTGACTTATGGTTTCAGTTTACTGATGATGAAAAATTCCTCTTTAAAAATAAATCCTACGAGGAAATTCAAGAATGGACTCATGACAATATGTTAGATGTTATTGCCTTAGGATTTGACCCTAAAAAAACGCATTTCCTGATTGACACTAAACATGCAGGGATTATGTATCCTGAAGCAATTAAAGTTGCTAAGAAAATAACATTTTCAACCATTAAAGCAGCTTTTGGATTTAATGATTCTAATAATATTGGTAGTATTTTTTATACTTCAATGCAAACAGTACCTGCATTTTTACCAAACGTTTTAAGAAATGAAAAACGACCTTGTTTAATTCCGTTAGGTATTGATCAAGATCCTCATTTCCGTGTTAGCAGAGATGTAATTCAAAAATTAGGGCACCACAAGCCAGCAATATTGCATGCTAAATTTATGCCACCAATGACTGGTCCTGAAGGAAAAATGAGTAGTTCTAGTCCAGAAACAGCGATCTTAACTACAGATGGTCCAAAAATAGTTAAAAATAAAATTAATAAGCACGCATTTTCTGGTGGACAACCAACAATTGAAGAACATCGTAAAAAAGGTGGTAATCCGGACATTGATATATCTTTTCAATGGTTAAGATATTTTGAAGAAGATGATGATAAACTTGCACAAATTCATAAAGATTATAAATCAGGTGAATTATTATCTGGCGAGTTAAAAAAAATTTTAATCGATAAGGTTAATTCATTCTTATCAGAACATCAAGAACGTAGGAAAAATGCTCACAAATTAATTGATAAGTATATTTACAAAATTTAATGAGGTTATAATAATGGAAATTAAAATTTATACAATCCCCACATGCCGATGGTGTGCAAAATTAAAAGAATGGCTGAAAAAAAATAAGTACAGTTATCAAGAGCATGATTTAACTGAAAGTAGTTCTGCTAGAGATGAAATAATTCAAAAATCTCACCAAATGGCTACCCCTGTAACAATCGTCAGTAGAGATAAAACAGAAGAGGAAATAGAAAAAATAAAAAATGAGGAAGAGGTAAACATTCCTGAAACTGTTGTTGTCGGCTTTGATGAAAAGAAGTTAAAAGAAGCTTTAAAAGAATATGAATAACTAAATACTTTTCAGCACTT
>Ga0233440_1001776_pt1 | contig 19036 bp, 10 predicted proteins | sample SI_123_September_5_FD_182791 | JGI IMG/M metagenome (GOLD analysis project Ga0233440, IMG submission 182791) | Seawater microbial communities from Saanich Inlet, British Columbia, Canada - SI_123_September2016_120_MG | ecosystem: Environmental > Aquatic > Marine > Inlet | place: Canada: British... | reverse complement strand
AGTTGTAAGCATCATGTTCATTATTCCGATTCCACCAACAAGTAAAGATATCCCGGCAATTGCCCCTAATAATAAGGTTAGTGTGTCAGTTATAGATGTCATTGCCGAAACAATGTCAGCCTGATTAATAACAGAAAAGTCTGCCTTTAACGGATCAGAGATGCCATGTCTTACAAGTAAGAGGTTGTTAATTTGCGATTGAGCTCCAGTCATTAAATCTTCCTCGGTCACTTGAACATTAATATTACTTAAGCTATCATTTCCCGTTAAATATCTTTGGGATACCATTAAGGGTATATATACTATATCATCGGAGCTGGTCATACCACTCCCACCCTTTCTTTCTGTTACCCCTATAATGCTAAATTCTAAATTTTTTATTTTTATTTTTTGACCAACTGGATTAACCCCCTCGCCAAAAAGATCATCTCTTGTGTCGGGACCAATAACAGCCACTTTAGATAATCTAGAAAGATGGTTAGCAATAATAAACGACCCTAGTTCTATTTCGACATTTTTAACCTGCGGATAATATTCATTTACACCATAAATATTAGTATTGGTATTGGTTCCAACTTTAGCTATAATTTGTTGTCTATCAGAAATAGTTGGAGCAACGGCTCGAACCGATGAAATTTGATCTTTAATTGCCTCTGCATCTTCAATTACCAAAGTAGAAGCTGAACCAGAGCCACCCTTTGTAACACCAAAACTACTAGCTGATCCGGGAATAACTACAAGCAAATTAGAACCAAGAGATTGGATGCTAGATTCTATATTTTTAGCTACCCCCTGACCAATGGAAATCATAGTAATTACAGAGGCAATTCCTATAACAATACCTAAAATAGTCAAAGCGGATCTTGCCTTATTAGCCGACAAAGACAACGCTGTTTCTTTAATTAAATCAGAAAATAACATAAAATTTATTTATCTTTTAAGACAGAGCTTAAATTATTTTTATCAGAAATAATTTCTCCGTCTTTTATCTCTATAACTCGATTGGCATGATCTGCAACATACCTTTCATGAGTAATTAAAATTATTGTGTGCCCTTTCTCTTTATTTAACTTTTTAAAAGTCTTTAAAACAACATCTCCTGTCTTTGAATCTAAATTTCCAGTTGGCTCATCGGCTAAAATCAAACTCGGCTCATTAACCAAGGCTCTAGCAATTGCTACTCTTTGCATTTGACCACCAGACAACTGATTTGATAGATGGCTCCAACGATCCTCGCCTAACCCGGCTGCCCTTAAGGCGCTTTCTGCTCTTTTTATTCTTTTGTCTTTTGAAGTTTTAGTGTCGTAAACTAATGGCAATATAACATTTCTTAAAACAGTAGACCTAGACAACAAGTTAAAAGACTGAAAAACAAAACCTATTTGACGAGATCTAATTTCTGCCAATTCATCATCTGACAATTTAGAAACATCTTTTTTATTAAAAAAATATTCTCCCTCAGTTGGCCTATCTAAAAGACCTAAAATATGCATCAAGGTTGATTTACCAGACCCACTTGGACCAATAACCGCCACAAATTCTCCTTTTTTAATTTCAAAAGAAACACTTTTTAATACCTTAATTTCTGTATCACCTGTTTTATAGGCTTTTGTTATGTTTTTACAATTAATCATAAACTTATCTTAATGATTTCATAGCCCTCATAGCATCTTGAGATGACGGTTGGCTACTGCCACCAAAAGAACTAACTCCACTTTTAACACTCGCCCCACCGCTAGAAGTTATCTGCGTTATAATATTATCACCGCTGCTTAAACCATCAACTATTTCAATCATAGTATCATTACTAATACCCGTAACTACATCCCTTCTTTGTGGCTGACCATCAATTAACACTTCTACATAGCTACTAGCTCCTGCTGTCTTTACGGCTATTATTGGTGATATTAAAACATTTCTCTTTGACTCTAAAATTATTGAAGCGCTAACACTCATACCAGGCTTAATTCTATCATCTTGAACATCATAAGAAATTTTAACGTTATAACTAACAACACCCTGATTAACCTTCCCAATGGTATCTATCTCAGCAACCTTACCTGTTATAGACAAACCTTCTACGGCATCAAATTCCAAGGTAACCTTTTGACCAATCTCAATCCGAGCTGCATCCAATTCATTTAACTCTACTTCAGCAATTTTTTGATTAGTTATTAAATTAACAGCCGATGTCCCACTTGAAACACTATCACCCTTACTTATACTAACCTCTGCAACAACCCCGTCAAATGGTGCTTTTATAATATGATCGGTATAATTTTGCTGAGCCTCAATTAAACTATTTTGCCTCTGCTGAACGGATAATTGTTTGTTTTTTATTTCTAACTCACTTGCTCCTGCTTTTAAGTCTTTTAATCTTTCTTCTTTTTCGGCCACATTTCGCTCTGAAGCCGATAAATCAAGTGGGTTGTTTTGATCCATTTCTTTAAGGCTTCTTTCTGATTCAATAATATCCTCTTTGTAATTATCGATAGCTCTCATGGCAGAAAGTAAAGTGTTTAAATGACTGTTTGTTTGCGATGTATAAGAAGAAAGGCTAGATTGATAAGAGGTAACCTTATTATATATTTTTAATGGTTTTTCCGTTCTATAGTCAACCCAATAATCAAGAGCATTACTTTCACCTTTAACCAAGTCTGCCATCTTTTTAGTAATATCTATTGTTTGATCTAAGAGCTTTTCAATCTCTTCATTGTTTGAATATCTGGTGATACTCTTATACTTATCTAAATTTTTCTTATAGTCACTATCAGCTAAACTATAGCTTTTTTCTGCTTGTGATATATAGCTTTCAAATTCACCTCTTTTGTCGTAGTCCTCATAAGTAAAGCCGTTTTTTAAAACATCTTTATTCGAATTTGTATTAATTCCTGCCTCACTAATAGAAATATCCTCACTATATAAAACATTATAGACACCTGTCATAATATCTGGCAAATCCAAAAAAGTGCTAACTATATCGTTATAAGCATCACCATAGGAATCTTCTAGATTATCGGCGGCTTTTCTTTTATTTTCCAGCTCATTATCATAATTGTTTTCTTGCGATGTTTTAAGCTTTATAAGAGAATCTCTAGCGTCTGACAGAGCGTTTTCTGCTTGTAATAAGGTATAGTCGTCAACCGACTCTAAAAGCTCTTCTAAGTCTAGCTTAGCATTTGCTAAAGATGCACTGGCCTCACTAATGCTTCTTGCAACATCCCTAGTATCTAACACAAAAAAGATGTCGCCCTCTTTAACTTCCTGCCCATTAACTACTTTAACCTCTTTAATTTCACCAGAAACCCTTGATTTAACCTCTAATTGATTTAAAACAGAAACTTGCCCTGTGCCTGAAACCGAATTAATTAACATTCCCTTCTTAATTTTAGCCGTTATATATGACACACTCTCTTCTGGGGTATTTATTTTTTTATTATAATAATACCCACCACCACTGACCAATAAAATAACCACTAATAAAATAAACTTGTGCCTTAGCACAAAACTAAAAATTTTTTTCATAAAATAAAATTTAATAACTATTAAATTAATACGTCTATTTTCCACTATTTATTTCATTATACTCCCAATTAAAAAAACAGCCTATTTAAGCTGTTTTTTTAATTATTTTTTATTTGCTATCTTCTTTTTCCTTTTCCCTAACATTATCCCAAACCTTCTTTTGAATTTCTTTTATTATCTTCTTGTTTTCTCTTAAGTACCGTTTAGCATTTTCTCGGCCGACTCCCAATTTTTCCTCGCCATAACTATAAGAGTTTCCTGATTTTTTAACTATGTCATATTCAATTCCGGTATCAAGTGCGTCTCCTGCAATAGAGATGCCTTCATTATACATAATTTCAAAAACTGTATTTTTAAACGGAGCAGCAACTTTGTTTTTAACAATTTTAGCCTTAACCTGATTACCAATAATTTGATCTCCTTTTTTAATCTGTGCGCTTCTTCTAACCTCTATCCTAACTGATGAATAAAACTTTAAAGCCATTCCACCAGTTGTTGTTTCTGGGTTTCCAAAAAATACTCCGATTTTTAATCGAATTTGATTAATAAAAATTAAGACTGTATTACTTTTATTAATTACACCTGTTAATTTTCGCAACGCCTGACTCATCAGTCTTGCCTGGGTTCCCATTTGACGATCCCCCATTTCTCCCTCAATTTCTGATTTTGGTACTAAGGCTGCAACAGAGTCAACAACAATTACATCAACTGCATTAGACCTAACTAAAGTTTCTGTTATTTCTAAGGCCTGTTCGCCGGTATCTGGTTGAGAAATTAACAACTCATCGATATTAACCCCAATTTTTTTGGCATATTCTGGATCAAGCGCATGCTCAGCATCAACAAAAGCAGCTGTACCTCCCATTTTTTGAACCTCTGCCACAATGTGTTGGGCCAAAGTAGTTTTACCAGAAGCTTCTGGACCATAAATCTCTATAATTCTTCCACGTGGTACACCGCCAACTCCAAGGGCAATATCAAGAGATAAACAACCGGTTGGAACGGATGAAACTTCTGATCTTTTAGATTCTCCGAGCTTCATTATAGACCCCTCACCAAATCTTTCTTTTATTTGATTAATTGCCTCATCGGCAGCTGCTTTTTTACTTTCTTTTTCATCCCCCCCCTTATTTTTATCTTTAGCCATAAACTTAAATAATTATTAATTAACTTTTAAATCTTTATTAATTTAATCCCCTACAACTAAAACTCTTCTTTGAATTGTATTGGTTTTACTGTATTTTTTATTAGCTGATATCTTTATTATATTAACCCCTGACTGTAAATTAATTTCTTCCTTAAAATTACCGTCATTGTCTGTTAAAATGTTTTTTCCATTTATAGAAATATTAACCCCCGAGTCTGTTTTTCCTAAAATCTCTATCTTTTGCCCCTGAATAACGGTATTATTAGCTGGATTATAAATTTCAAGAGGCGGAGGATTAAATACCCCTTTGGCCTCTACTCCTAAATAGGCAAAACACATTATAAAAACTAAAAAAATTATAATATTTTTTACTATTTTTGGAGTAACTGCAAAAGAGAGATTAAAAAATTGATAGTTTCTTTTTTTTGATTTAAATCCAAACTTTTTTTCTTCTTTTTCGGCCCCTCTATAGCTACTGTTTAAATTTTCCAAAAATTCTCCTGGATCCAATTCTAAAAATAAAGCATATTTTTTAACAAAGTTTTTTGCATAAACCTCACCCGGCAAGCTCACAAGGTCACCATCTTCAATTGCTTCCAGATAACTTCTTTGAATCTGAGTAGCGTCCTCAACTTTATCAAGGTTTATTTTTTTACCCTGTCTTGTTTTCCTTAATTTTTCTCCAAAATTATTTATCATATATAATACTCTATATAAACTCCCTGCCCGCAATGCTACAGCGTTGCAGGCGGGCTCGGCTCGGTAGTATAAAAATAAATTTTTATACTACTCTCACCCTACGTCGCTTATAATTTATTCTTCATTTAATTCTTGTTCTTCGTCTAATGCTTCTTTAGAAATTAATACTTCTCTGCCCTTATTTGGACCCTCTGGGGGGCCAACAATTCCCCTTTCTTCCAACACATCAATAATTCTTGCAGCTTTATTATAACCTATTCTCATTCTTCTTTGCAAATAAGAAGTAGAAGCCTTGCCTGATCTAATAATAATTTCCTGTGCATCTTCTATTAGATCTTCGTCCTCTCCATCGCCATCACTAATTTCCATGCCGTTAGCGTTTTTTGGTTTTTCCGTCACCTCTTTATTATATTCTACATCTTGAAAAATATCTCTTAAATGATTAGTAACTCTTCTTCCTTCATCTTCAGACACAAAAGCTCCTTGTAGTCTTTTTGGTTTAGATACTTCCGCTGAGACAAAAAGCATATCTCCTCGACCTAATAATTTTTCGGCACCAGATGAGTCTAAAATAGTTCTTGAATCCACCAAAGAAGCAACCCTAAATGCAATCCTTGAGGTTATATTAGCTTTAATAACGCCTGTAATAACATTAACCGATGGACGCTGAGTGGCAAGAATCAAATGGATACCAGTAGCCCTAGATTTTTGAGCCAGTCTCACAATTAAAGCTTCAAGTTCTGGTCCAGCTGCCATCATCAAATCAGCCAACTCATCGATAATTATAACAATAGCAGACATTTCATGGCCAGAAGATCGATAAGATAAAATATCTTTATTACCAGCTTTTTCAAATTTATCAAATCTCCTTTCCATCTCTCGCACTGCCCACTTTAATGAATTTACCGCCTTTCTAACATCTGTTATAACCGGTGTTACTAAATATGGAGTTCCATTATAGTTTGTAAGTTCTACCCTCTTTGGGTCTACTAAAATAAATTTAATATCTTCTGGTGAATTTTGATACATTAAACTTATTATAATAGAGTTAATACAAATTGTTTTACCTGATCCAGTTGATCCAGCCACCAATAGGTGTGGGTTCTTAGTTAAGTCCGTAAACCAAATTTTACCAGTAACATCTTTCCCAAGGGAGATCATTAAATTTGAATCTCTTTTTTTAAATTCTGGGGAATCAATAATATCACGAACTCTAACTTGAGCAACTGTTTTATTTGGAACCTCAATGCCAACTAAGGCCTTCCCTGGTATTGGTGCCTCGATTCTAATTGGGTGAGCCGCCAAAGATAAAGCTAAATCATTACTAAGACTAACTATCTGTGACAACTTCACTCCTTCAGATGGCCTTAGGGTGTATTGAGTAACTGTTGGGCCAACGCTAATATCACCCATTTCAACTTCGATATTAAAATTTTCTAAAGTTCTTTTAATTATATCTTTATTCCTTTCAATGTCTCCACTAGTTGGCTTATTACCCCCAACACCAAGTAAATTAAGCGGTAAATCTATCTTTCTTTTAATTACCCCTGTTTTAAACTTCAGCTCCGACTGACCATCTTCGCTATCTAAAGATTTTTTATTTTCTATTTCATGTTTTGAAAAATTAACTTCTTTCTCCTCTTCATAGTTTTCCTCTTCCTGGTCTTCATAGTTTTCATTGTGACCCAGGTCACCCTCTCTGGCTTCACCATTCACCTTGTCTTTTTTAGGCATTCTGCCTTTAATCCCAGAAAATACTTGCCGTATATTACCATAGGCAAATTTAAAAACCTTTAACCCGCTAAGCATTTTATCTAAAGTTATATTAAAAAGAACCATTGTTGAAGCTATAAAAATAATCAATAAAATTATAAAACTTCCCCAAAAATCAAGTGCATACATCGCTGGATAGCTTAAAATAACCCCCGCATAACCTCCTCCTAATCCTTCGGAGGCTGCTTGCAAGCTTTCATCAAGAGATACTGTTAAGTGCAAAAAGCCATAAAAACTTAATATAAAAAAAGTCATGCCTATATAATGAATGACCTTTAAGGTTTTTTTTCTTGCTGTTATAAGTAAGTAGGTAACTGCTGTTAATAAAAATGGGAAGATAAAATATCCACCACCAAAAGCAATTTTCATTACATTTTCTCGTAAAACAAATCCGAACCTACCGGCTAAATTAAAAAGGCTTAAAAAAGAAAGAGTTATAAGAGCAACTAAAATTAAAATTAGCACTCCTTTTTTAATTTCTGGATCTATATAAAATCCTTCTCTTTTAACCTGGTTTTGTTTTTTTATTTTTCTTTTTCTTTTCATAATTTAATTTTATATTTGAGAAAATTTTTTTAAATTTAGTATTTTAGGCCGAATATGGTACTTAGCGACAGTCCCACCATAAAAACGGAGAAATAACATTCTCCCATAAATTTATTATATCAAATAAAAATATTAGATTCAAGGCTATTTTATTTGCTTAAAAATAATCTCTTGCCTTACCCATTCCATTAATTTTACTTGTTAAAATCTTTTCTTTGCCTATTAACAATAAATGAAAGCCATTTATTATACTATTAAAAAACCCGGCAATTAAGCCGGGTTTTAAAATGTTGCGTTTTCTTGCTTTTCTATTTTTTTGTTTCTTTCTCTCCGGCCTTATAGCCAGTTCCCGCTGGAATCAACCTACCGATAATAACATTTTCTTTCAGCCCTTCAAGATTATCGATCTTACCAGAAACTGCTGCTTCGATAAGAATCTTTGATGTTTCTTGAAAAGAGGCGGCTGACAAGAAACTCTTAGTTGAAAGAGATACCTTGGTAATACCAAGTAATAACTCTTCCCCTCGAGCTTTTGCTCCTCCTGCTTTTTCTATTTTTTTATTTTCTTCATCAAGCTCAGTCATATCAATTACACTACCGACAGAAAAATTTGTATCTCCGTCAGATTTTATACTAACCTTAGAAAACATTTGCCTTGCAATAACTTCAACGTGTTTGTCATTTAAAGGCTGTCCTTGTGAAGAATATAAATATTGAATTTCATTAATAATATATTTTTGAGTCTCTAATTTACCAGCTAATTTAAATAATTGCTGTAGATCAAGACTTCCCTCTGTTAACTGTTGACCCTTTGTAACCATTTCGCCATCCTTAGTCCAAATATCAAATCCCTTTGGAATTAAAAACTCTTTAACTTTTTGAACATTACTTGAGACTATTATATCATTAGTCAAAATTCTAGCTTCTCCGTCTTTTTTAGCTTTAACTTTACTTCTACCTCTTAAAAACAAAATATCACCTTCATTAACCCTATCTCCATCTTTAATTTTAACAACAACTTTCTCTCCGCCGGCTGGCGGATTTTCGCCCTTTGCCTTTGGATTAACAAATTCATATTTTTCTTCTTCGATCTCTTCATATTCAAGTTTCAAAACTTTTTGACCAGGAACATTTTCTAAAATAACCTTTCCTGTTGCGTCTTTAATTGTTCTTTGTTGTTGTTCAATTTTAACTCTACCATCTTCATCCGCTAAAATTGCTTTACTCTTAGGATTTCTTACCTCAAACAATTCCTCAACCCTAGGAAGACCCTGAGTAATATCAGCTCCTGCCACACCACCAGTATGAAAGGTTCTCATAGTAAGCTGAGTACCTGGTTCACCAATTGATTGAGCAGCTACAATACCGACTGTAGCGCCAAATTTAACTGGTTTATTAAAACCAAGATCCCAACCATAACATTTTTGACATACCCCCTTTTTACTCTTGCAGCTAAGAACAGATCTAATTTTAACTCTTTCTAAATCTATTTCTTTAATTTTATCTTTTTCTTCTTCTCCAACTATTCCTCCCTTTTTAGTAATTACCTCTTTAGTTTTTGGATTGATTATATTCTCAAGTACAGTTCTCCCTAAAAGCCTATCACCCAAAGATTGACCAAGTCTTTCACTTTCTTCTTTGGTCATTTCGTAACCATGACTATCGCCACAATTTTCCTCGGCTATAAAAACATCCTGAACAACATCAACTAAACGTCTTGTTAAATATCCGGCGTTAGCTGTTCTAAGGGCAGTATCAGATAAACCCTTTCTGGACCCATGAGTAGAGATAAAAAACTCTAATACATCAAATCCTTCTTTAAAGTTTCCTTTTACAGGAAGTTCGATAATGTCACCGGATGGACTACTTACAAGCCCCTTCATTCCAACTACCTGAGTAAGCTGACCCCAATGACCCTTTGCTTTAGAATCAATAATTGTGTAAATAGACCCCTTGGTACTAATAGCATCTTTAGCCATTGAAACAATCTTATCTTTAACCATTGTCCAAACTTCAATAATTTTGCTGTGTCTTTCTCCTTCGGTTAATAACCCGGCATTATATTGTTCTTTAATATTTTCCACGACCTTATCAGCTTCTTTCAAGATAGCTTCTTTTTCTTTAAGCTCTGGCAAGTCTCCCATCCCCCAAGAAAGTCCTGAATCAGTGATATGTCTAAATCCTGATGTTTTTAGCGAATCTACAAATTTAACTGCGACCTCAAGACCATAGTTACCTAAAATCATTTTTACCATCCTTTTTAATGATCCAGCGTCTTGTTTTTCATTTACATATAAATGATCTTCTGGTAAGGCTTGGTTAAATAAAACTCTTCCAACAGTAGTTTTAATAATGCCACCGCCTTCACTATCCTTAGTTTTTCTTGGCGTTCTAACTCTAATTAATTCTCTTAATTTAATTTTTCGAGCATTAAAAGCATAAATAGCCCTGTTTTCATTAGCAAAGGTTTTAATTTTCTTTTCTTGTTCTTCAGTCAATTCTTTTTCAAGGCTAGTCATATAATAACAACCCCATACAATATCTTGATTAGGTGTTACCACTGGATCTCCTGTTGCTGGTTTTAATAAATTTTTACTAGATTGCATAATATCTCGCGCCTCTCTTTGAGCCTCTTGGGTAAGCGGTACATGAACAGCCATTTGATCACCGTCAAAGTCAGCATTAAATGCACTACAAACCATTGGATGAATTTGAATAGCCTTACCTTCAATTAACATTGGTCTAAAAGCTTGAATACCTAGACGATGCAAGGTTGGAGCACGATTTAATAATACATAAGAATGAGAAATAACATCTTCTAAAATATCCCACACTTCCGGTCGTCCTTCATTAATAAATCTAATAGCACTTCTTACATTATGAATAACCCCATCTTTAATTAATCTGCTAATTACAAATGGTTTAAATAATTCTAAGGCCATTTTCTTTGGCAACCCACATTCATTAAGTTTTAAATGAGGACCAATAACAATTACACTACGACCAGAATAGTCTACACGCTTACCTAAAAGATTTTGTCTAAAACGACCCTGTTTACCCTTTAAGATATCGGCAATTGATTTTAACATTCTCTTTTGCCCAGTTGATGCTACTACGGTTTTACCATGACGAGCACTGTTATCGATCAAGGCATCCACTGCCTCTTGTAACATCCTCTTTTCATTTCGACAAATCACTTCTGGCGCATTCAATTTGTTAAGTTGTTTTAAACGATTATTTCTATTAATAACCCTTCTATACAAATCATTAAGATCAGATGTGGCAAATCGTCCACCATCCAAGGCTACCATCGGTCGAAGATCTGGGGGAATAACTGGAACAACTGTAAAAATCATCCACTCTGGCTTTACATCATTCTTTTTTATATTTTCTAGCAGCTTTAACTGCTTAGCCATCTTTTCTTTTTTAATTCCTTTGGCTGTTTTAATTTCGGATTTTACCCGTTCTGTTTCTTTTTCTACGTTTATTTTTTCAAGTAATTTTCTAACTGCCTCAGCCCCAATACCAGCTTCAAACAAATGACCATATTTAAAAGATAGATCCTGATATTGCATCTCTGTTAAAATCTTAAGCTCGCTTAAGTCTTTTAATTCTTTTTCTGAGGAACTAAATAACTCTTCTAACTCTTTTACTGCTTCTTCTTTTTCTTTAGCCAACTTTAACAGCTCTTTCTCCCTTTTATCATCTTTAAGCAATGCTTTTATTTCTTGGGCTTTTCCTTGAAAGTCTTTACTTATTTTCTTTTTCTTTTCTTTAAATTCTTGTTTTAATTCTTCGTGGGCAACTGCTTTTAATTCATGGTCTACGTCGATAACAATAAAATTAGCAAAGTAAATAACTTTTTCTAAGATCATTGGCGACAGCCCTAAAAGTGTGCCAATCTTAGAAGGGACACTTCGTAGGAACCAAATATGGCTAACAGGTGCTGATAAGTCAATATGCCCCATTCTCTCACGCCTAACAATTGACCTAGTTACCTCCACTCCACACTTATCACAAACAATCCCCTTGTATCTTATTTTTTTATACTTTCCACAATAACACTCCCAATCTTTAGATGGGCCAAAAATCTTTTCACAGAAAAGTCCGTCCTTTTCTGGCTTTTGTGTTCTGTAGTTAATGGTTTCTGGTCTTGTAATTTCACCATGGGACCATGAATGAATCACCTCTGGAGAAGCGATTCTAAGCCTAATAGAATCGAAGTCCATTGCTTTTATTAAGTCTTGCATATAAATATATTTACTAATCCTGCTATGTAATAGTAAATTATTACTTAACAGGTTTATTTTAGATTATTTAAATTATTTCTTGTCTTCTTGTTTTTCTTCTCCGCCAGCTGGCGGATCAACTTCAGCTTCCTCTACTTCCTTTTTTTCCTCTTTAGGAGGATTATTCTTAATATCCCTTCCTTCTTTTAATAATTCAACATCAAGACCAAGACCTTTAAATTCTCTTACTAATACATTAAAAGACTCCGGTATATTTACCTTCTGAATCTTTTCACCCTTGATAATAGCTTCATATGCTTTTGATCTTCCTGGAACATCGTCAGATTTAATAGTAAGCATTTCTTGAAGGGTGTGAGCTGCCCCATATCCCTCAAGAGCCCATACTTCCATTTCTCCAAATCTCTGACCACCAAATTGAGCCTTACCACCAAGAGGTTGTTGAGTAATAAGAGAGTAAGGACCAATAGACCTTTGGTGGATCTTATCTTCAACCATATGGTTAAGTTTTAACATATACTTATAACCAACAACTGTTTTATTATCAAGCGGATCACCCGTTCTTCCGTCATACAAAGTTAACTTACCGTCTTCTGGATATCCATACTTTTTAAGCTCTGATTTAATAATATGTTCTGGGATACCAGATAATGGCGGTGTAGCCACTTTATAACCACCGGCCTTAGCCGCTAATCCCAAATGAGTTTCAAGCAACTGTCCTAAGTTCATACGAGAAATAACTCCTAAAGGTGATAAAATTACATCAACCGGTGTTCCATCTTCAAGACAAGGCATGTCTTCAATTGGAACAACTCTGGACACTACACCCTTGTTACCATGACGACCTGACATCTTGTCTCCGATTTGAACTTTTCTTAAATTAGCAACAGAAATCTGGATAGATTTAATTACCCCTGGAGAAAGCTTATCTCCGTCTTCCCGAGAGAAGATTTGAATGTCTACTATCTTACCATGTTCCCCATGCTCTAAAATTAAAGAGGTATCTCTAACATCCTTAGCCTTTTCTCCAAAAATCGCTCTAAGCAATCTTTCCTCACTAGACAACTCTGTTTCTCCTTTTGGGGTAATTTTACCTACTAAAATATCTCCTGATTTAACTTCAGCACCAACCCTAATAACACCTTCTTCATCAAGGTTCTTTAATTTATCTTCACCTATATTTGGAATATCGCGAGTTATAACTTCTGGTCCAAGCTTGGTGTCTCGAATATCAATAGTATAGTTATTAATATGAATAGAACTAAACAAATGATTCCTAACTAATTTTTCAGAAATAATAATAGCGTCCTCATAGTTATATCCCTCCCAAGACATAAAGGCTACTAAAATATTTTTACCTAAGGCTAATTCCCTTCCATCAATTGACTGACCATCGGTAATAGCTTCTCCTCTTTTTACTTTATCACCAATTGCAACAATTGGATGTTGATTCATACAAGTAGATTGGTTTGATCTAACAAACTTTTGAACATCGTAAACCCTAAGATCTCCCTTGTTATTTATAATTTCTATTTTATTACCAGATACACTAGCAACTTTGCCGTCTTCTTCGGCTTTAATAACATGACCTGAGTCAAGCGCTGCCTTCTCCTCAACACCAGTTCCAATAAAAGGAGCCTGTGTTTCTATCAATGGAACAGCTTGCCGTTGCATGTTTGTTCCCATCAAAGCCCTAACCGCATCATCATGCTCCAAGAATGGAATTAATGAGGTTGCGATTGAAATAATTTGCTTTGGCGACACGTCCATGAAATCTACCTTATAAGTATAATCAATGTCTGGTTCTCCATATTTTCTTACCTCTACCTTTTCTTCTTTAAAATATCCCTCATCATCCAGCTTTGTAGTTGCTGGTGTCGTAACCATTTTTTCTTCAACAAAAGCGTCAACGTAAATTATCTCATCAGTAACAATTGGTTTAATTGGAACTGTTTCTATTTTTTTATCTTTAGCAATCTCTTTAGCTTTTCCGGCTGTAATTTTTTCGCCTGCTTTAACAACTACTTTCCCCCCTGCTTTAATACTTTCACGAGCAATTTTTTCGGTAGTAATATTAGGATCGTTTTCTACATCGTGTAAAACTTTTCTATAAGGTGTCTCTAAAAATCCATAATCATTAATACGAGCATAACTAGCAAGATGTCCAACAAGACCAATGTTTGGCCCCTCTGGAGTAGCAATCGGACAAATTTTTCCATAGTGAGTTTTATGTACATCACGAACTTCAAAGCCAGCCCTTTCTCTAGTTAGACCACCTGGGCCCATCGCTGACAATCTCCTTTTATGCTCAAGTTCAGCTAGTGGATTGGTTTGATCCATAAACTGACACAACTGAGAAGACATAAAAAACTCTTTAACCGCAGAAATTAGTGGCCTTGAGTTAATAAGTTTTGCTGGAGTTAAGTTTACCTCATCCAAAGTACTCATTCTATCTCTAATAATTCTTTCCATTCTAACAACACCAATCCTAAGACGATTTTGAACTAATTCACCAACAGTTCTAATTCTCCTATTGCCAAGATGATCAATGTCATCAGCTGACTTTTGAGAAATATTTAATCTAATAACTTCTTGAATAATATTAATTAGATCTTCAGGTTTAAAAATCCTATGTTCTTTTTTATTAGGATGGTCCTCATTAAATCTTCTATTTAATTTGTATCTACCCACCTTACCAAAGTCGTATCTATCAAAATTAAAGAACATGGAATGAATCAAGGATCTAATATTTTTAATACCAGCTAAATCACCTGGTCTAATTCTTTTATAAACTTCTTTCAACCCGTCCTCTTCGTTTTCAGCAATATCTTTTTTAAGAGTTGCTTCTGTATAGTTAAAGTCTGGGTGAGTTTCAGCGGCCTTTAATACTTCCCTAATTTCATCATCACTACTATAACCAAAAGCCCTAAGCAATGAAGTAACTGCTACTTTTCTTTTTCGATCGATTTTTACCCAAATTACATTGTTTAAATCTGTTTCAATTTCAAGCCACGCCCCTCTATTAGGAATAATCTTTGCTCCATAATAATTTTTTCCTTTTACAGTTTCAGATGAAAAGAAAACACCAGCCGATCTAATAAGCTGAGAGACAACCGATCTCTCGATACCATTAATAACAAAAGTTGCATTTTTAGTCATTATTGGCACATCGCCCAAATAAATTTCTTGTTTACTTAATTTTTTACCATCTTTTTTAAGTTCGATATCAACTCTCATTGGAGCTTCAAAGGTAACATTCTTTCTTTTGCTGGTAGCCTCATCAAATTTAGGCTCATCGAAATAATAATCTAAAAACGATAGCTCTAAATTTTGTCCTCCCAAATCTTTAATGGGAGAAATTTCATCAAAAATTTCTTTAATTCCTTCACGTAAAAACCACGTGTAAGAACTTTGTTGAGATTCAACTAAACTCGGCAAAGGGATTGAGTCCCATTTGTTAAACTTAGTAATCTTGTAATCTTTTAAATCCTTTTTACCTGCCTTCAAATCGTAGGTAAATAGAATCCTCTCTTTAGGTTTAGTTCTGGGCATAATATAATTATTATTTATTTTTAATTATTTTATCTGTCATTCCTGCGAAGGCAGGAATCTATTTTAATTTAAAATATACTTTTTGTCATCCCGGACCCCGATCCGGGATCTATTTTTTACCCTTATATCTTTTTCCAGACACAAAAAACGCTCATCCAACACCAAAAATGGACGAGTTTTTACCCTCTACTTAAGTTATCTATAATTGTTTTTATACATTACGCTTTATTACTTTACAAGCGCGCCCTGTTATCTATTTTGATTTGTATAACAGGTTTTTATCACTATGTATATTAAAACAAATTTTTATCTGTTTGTCAAGAAAAATGACTCTAATATATTAGCACATTAATAAAATAACGTAAACATTTTATTCTATGCTTAATATAAAATCTTTTATTTCTGGCACTTTTTACAATAAAATACTGCTCTTTGGGCCATTTTAATTCGTTCTATTTTACCACTACAGCCAAAACACTTATCCCCATTTTTCCTGTAAACTTTTAAAACTTTTTGATACTGCCCTTGTTTGCCATATGTATCCCGGTAATCGCTATCCGACGTTCCCCTTAGTTTTATAGCTTTTTTAAGTATTCTAATTATTGTCTTATATAGTAGCTCTATTTCCTTATCATTAAGTTTTCCGCTTAGCCGAAGCGGTAAAATTTTAGCCTCATATAAAATTTCACTTCTATATATATTACCAATTCCGGCTAGCAAATTCTGGTCCATTAAAACCAGCCCAATAGCTTTGTTTTTTCTTTTGTCTAAGACTTCTTTAAATTTATTCAAAGTAAACCCCTTGTCTATTAAGTCAATTCCCAGCTCCTTAACTTCTTTTAACTCTTTAACTTTATCGGCATCGACTAAAACAATTTTAGCAAACTTTCTAACGTCAGAGAACTCCATCGATAACCCTTTGTTTAAAATCCACTTATGGTGAATATATTGATTAACCCTCTCTTTAAAAAATTTACTGTCTGGTATTTTTTTATCTTTAATTAGCAAATGTCCCGTCATCATTAAGTGAATATAAATAGTCTTATTATTAGTTAAATCAATAAAAATATTTTTCCCCAACCGCCAAACTTTAATAATTTTTTCTCCAACAATTTCTTTTTTAAACCTATTTACTGGATGACTCTTAATTGTCTTTGGCCAAGCAGACCAAAAATCAACTATCTTGTAGCCTTTTATTTTCTTATTTAAATCCGTTACCACGGTTTGTACTTCTGGCAACTCTGGCATATGTTTGAGGGTTAAAATTTATACTATAATTATATACTAGAACATACAATAAATTATACAAGCAATTCTGTTTTATGATATAATACACCTTAGAACGTACTTCGGAACGTACTCAAGTACGTTCTAAAAATATTTAAAAACAACTCTCTTTAACTTAAACCACCTAACCCTATGAAAAAACACATCCACAAATTAACCAAAGTTTCAAACCACAGCTACGCCTTAGTAATCCCCAAGGAAATTGTCGAAAAGTACGGGTGGCGAGAAAAACAAAAAATGACAATCAAAGATGCAGGCCGAGGGAAAATTGAGATTAAAGATTGGAGAAAAAAATAATATGAACAAAATAAATAGCAAAAAATTAATAAGCTTTATAGAAGACAATAAGTTAAATAGTTTAAACGCTCTAACCTCAGAGCTGATTGACTCTGGAGAAATGGAGACAAAGCATTCCACCCCAGAAGCAGAGGTTGAACTGTCCCTATGGGATCTCGAAAGTAAAAAGAAGGTTGGCCTGAATAACTTTAAAGGGCTCAAACTGGCAAGCCGACCAAAAAACGAACGATTAAAAGCGCTAAAAGATATTAAGGTGTTTATGCAATATATCGGCTTTGCCGGAGAACATGCGGTAATTTCTCAACTTATGTTCCGAGGAATAAATGCCATGAAGTCTTTTATCGACGAAGGATTTGATGTAACTGCGATGAATGAAAAGAGATTATTTTTAATCCAGGTAAAAACAGCCTTTTTAAATAAAAACAATATTTACTCCTTTAATATCAGTGCTAATAACGGAGCAGTCACCTATAAAGGAAAATTTGAAGCGATATATATTTTTGTTTTGACATTAGACGGGCAAAAAACCGATTTTATAATTTTGCCACAGTCAGAAATAAACAAACAAATAAAAGAAGGAAATATCTGGTATATTAAATCAACCAATCGCTACCGAGCAAAATTTTACCTTCGAAAGAAAAAGGTTTACCTAGGAAACATGAAAAATGACGTCAGCAGCTTTTTTAACAATTGGGAAATTTTTAAAAACAACAAACCAACAAAAAGTAACAGCTCCAATAAACCACTGACTTAAAAAATCTGTCTTCCCCTTAGCTCAAAAACCCTTACACTTCCTAAAACAAAAAAGGTATCTTTCGAAGTCTCTTTTCTATACCTAACGTTAGGCGTTTTTTAGCTGGGTCAGTTTCAGAACGATATTATAACTATTCTCTCAAACAGAGAATATATGGCTAATATTAAAGACAAAATAGAGGCTATTGATATTTATAAAAAATGATAAAATATTTTGTTATTGAGTACTTTTTTCATGTTTACGTAATATACATGTTATATATACGTGTCGAAATAATTGACTTCTTTCGACATGTATGCTATTATAAGATTATAATTATTTTATTAATAAATATGACATTTAATAGAGAAAAGCCTTATAATGAATTACCAAAGTTGCCCACAAAAACTGACATTGAAACTAAGGCTATTTTAAAGGCAGCTATAGCTTCTAGGGCCGCTTTAGCAACAACTGCTGCACTGTGTAAGCAGCTTCCCAATGAAGCTATATTTTATAATGCAATATTTTTACAAGAAGCTAAAGATAGTTCAGAGATAGAAAATATTATAACAACTAATGATGACCTATACCAAGCAATGAGCTCTGATAAAGCTATTACTAATCCCAACACAAGAGAAGTATTACATTATATAGATGCCTTGTGGGTGGGTATGAAGAGTTTAGATAAAAGAAAGTTGCTTTCTACAAATACTTTTATAAAAATGGCTAATACGATTAAAGAAAACAACCAAGGAATTAGAGAACATCCTGGTGTTAAAATCGTTAACAAAAATACTAAAAAAGTTATCTATACTCCGCCCGAAGGCAAAGAAATAATTTTTGATAAATTAAAAAATTTAGAAGAATATATAAATTTAAATGATGATGTGGATCCATTGGTAAAAATGGCTGTAATACATTATCAATTTGAAGCTATACATCCTTTTTCAGACGGTAACGGAAGAACGGGCAGAATTATAAATATATTATTTCTTGTCCTAAAAGACCTTTTAGATCATCCTATGTTATTTTTGAGTAAATATATTATTGATAATAAAAATGAGTATTATATAAAATTAAGAGAAGTAACAGAACAGAATAAATGGGAAGAGTGGATTCTTTATATGTTAAAAGGTATTGAAGAAACATCAATATATACTAAAGACAAAATTACACAAGTAGTTGATTTAATGCTAGAAACCAAGCATAAAATGCGAAATGAATTACCAA
>Ga0233440_1001763_pt1 | contig 19143 bp, 19 predicted proteins | sample SI_123_September_5_FD_182791 | JGI IMG/M metagenome (GOLD analysis project Ga0233440, IMG submission 182791) | Seawater microbial communities from Saanich Inlet, British Columbia, Canada - SI_123_September2016_120_MG | ecosystem: Environmental > Aquatic > Marine > Inlet | place: Canada: British... | reverse complement strand
TCGTAACAAGAAAGGACAATTCACACCTTACCAAGTAAATATCGCAGGTAAGAAAGGCTCGGCTTCTATTGACCGACGCATGAATGCCCGAAACTATGCTAAGTCTGGACACAGGGACCAAGGAGATGCAAATCCAGTCGGTATGATTGACCGTGCTTCTCGCAGCCTTGAAAACGCTATTGATGGTGTTTTCGGTTCAGAAACAATTGAAACTCAAATGGAACCAGTTATTCCTAACTCTTACGGAGACAACTCTGCTTTGTCCTCCAGCAACGGAGTTCCACAATGGTATGGTAGCGCAGAAACTGAAATGGGTCTTCCAGTAGTTCCTAACTCCTTTGGAGAAGAATCCACAGTTGTTAGTTCAGGACACGGAGTTCCACAATGGATTGGCTCTGCTGAGTTCGAGGCACAACCTCGCACCCGTATGACTACTGCTGGCGGCACTCGTAAGTATGTTCGTCGCAACGACAAGGGACAATTCACTACTTATCAAGTCAATGTTGATGGTAAGCGTGGAGCAGCCTCCATTGACCGACGTATGAAGGCTAAGAATTATGCCAAGCCCGGATACCGCAACGAAGGAGACGCTAACCCTGTTCGACAATCTGACCGAAAGAATGCAGAGGCTCGCACTCGCATGACCCTTCAAGACGGCACACGCCGATATGTTCGACGCAACAAGCAAGGACAGTTCACCAATTACCAAGTAAATGTTGATGGTAAGAAAGGTGCTATCGCTAACGACCGCCGACAAAAGGCTAAGAACTATGCCAAGCCCGGATTCCGTAATGAAGGCGATGCAAAAGCAACCCGTCAAAGCGACCGTCGTTAAGATTCTACGAAGGTTTAAGTAGCAGAAACCACATAGTTCTCTACATGGACTTTGATGACAGTTTGAAAAAGGCTGTTGCGGCTCAACAAGCCAGAGATAAACTTCGTCGTCAAGCGCAAGGCGAAAGAACAGGACTTTCAGATTCCAAGCGTCGTGCCGACCCGACACGTCATCAACGAACTCCAGAACCAAAAGTTTCATCGAGAGATATTCAACATCCCACTGGAACTCCAGATTGGATTTCTCAAATACAAAAACAAAACGAAACTTCTGAGGCTCCTAATTTAATTCCTGAATCAGACCCAATTCGTCGCAACATTCAAGGCAACCAATCTCGATTGCTAAACAATGCTGAAGAAGAATTAGAAAAGATAAGAAAACAACTACGCCGTGCTTACGGTTTGGAGGATTGAGTCAATGTCAATTCGTCGTCAAGGTTTTCAATGGGTCGTGGCCGACCTCGGCAATCTACCACCTAAAGACATAGAACTTTTAGAAAATCGCCCTCAATCTGTGTTCTATTCTAAAATTGGAACTGCAACCATTACCAATCGTTTAACAACTAAGGGCGATGAGTTTTTGGTTCTTCAATACATAGGTAGCACACCCGGCATTTACGGTTTGGCTAACAACTGGAAACCCGGTGGTTTCGTGAACATTGTAGTTGAATCCACGGCTTACTATCAAACTCTTGATGGTCGAGATGCACAAGGGATGTCTGGCACAGCAGCCCCGTATCCGATTTCATCCACAGCCTCTCCAGTGCTTCAAAATTGGATTCCAATTGAAATACCACCCGGAACTAACTGGAACGTCACTTATTTTATTTCTAATGCTTTGGTTGAGCCGATTGAGGCATTCCCCAGCGGCGATGGATTTTCATGGACTACCACAGGAGCGTGAAACTTTGGGTTTGGCTTATGATTTAGATTCTAAAAAGTTTCCCAACCTGAGACTTAACGATTGGTCTTACGTTCTTTTTCAAGGTGATAGCAATCTCTTTTTAGCCTCTGGTGGTCCACTAAGGGTTGAAGGTATAGACATCCCTCAATTTAATGACGCAAATTATGATGAGTTCGATATAATTATCAGAAGCACCACTTATGCTCAAGATTACTATGTAGTTACCGGCAGTTATCGTGCATTTTTTCAAGAACTTAATGGAGGTGCGGGTGCATGGGCTTGGGATGGATTCGTAACTTTCATTAGAGCGCACAACATTGGAATGGTGAACCCATTCCTTGATGTCCCCGACCCATGCCCTGAAAGTTTCGCTAATGACCCCACCAAGTTTTGGCTAACTCCCGGTGTCCTTGAGGGAGGATTCAGATACAACCAACCTTTTTCTCCTGACCTAAACGCTTTTTTCACTTATCTTGCTCGAATGCCTTACGAAGTAGAACCAGATTTGACAGGCATCGGTTCAGACAGCACACCGGGAATATATGCTATTGACCAAGTAAAAGCCTCCACTATTTATCCAGAGTTCAGAATTACAGCAGGAGGTCATCAAAGAATTGCTGCCTCAGAGGGTATGACAAGTTCTCAAAACTATTCGGGTTGGATAACTCAACTTATTTTCGCTCAAAAGGATGAGTTCGTAATTGGTTTAACCGAAAATGTCCCCGGTGGACGTGACACTACACAACCATACAGAGGTTTGGAGTTTTTACCGGCTCAGTCATTTACAGCCTCGTGGAAAGGTGATTCAGCCAACCACATTGGTAGATATTTAGCCACATACCCTGCTAAAACTAATACTATGCCTCATATAAGAATATCTATTGAAAATGTAGCCAGAGGAATCAATACTACCACCACCCCTTATACCACTTACAATTTTGATTTACTCACTACTGTTGATAATGGTTATTACATTAGTAGAATCCATGACCTTGTAGTTACCAATGGAGGACCCTTCCCTTTGCTGATAGGTGAAGCATCACTTCAATTTCAACGTCAATGTATTGCTATCACAGGAGAAGCCATCGCTGACGATGGTGGAGGTGGTGTCAGTTTTACCACACCGTATGTCGCCTATTGGCAACGAGATAATGCACCCCCACCCGTCGGCACAGGATTAGCCGACCTTTACACTTCATTAGGAAATAAAAATTGGGGTCTTGATGCCTCAATACCTGCTTACAATCTTAATGGTGCTTACGGCACAGTTCTGATTCCCACAGTTGGTATCGCCAACGTCACTGACCTGACTAATATGGCAATTGGTGTTGATAATGTCACTCATGGTGCCACCACTTCAGCCGAAATCTATGTAGCCAACTTTCAATACGTTTTAGGTGCTTTTGATATGGGGGCTCCAAACTTTACGCCAGCAAAATCTGAAACAGTCTATCCTTTTGCGGTCAAAGGTGGTGGCTTTGAAACAGCCACTGGATTTACGCTTCCAGAAAAATGGTTAGGTAAGGCAATTCAACAAGCCACATATCTAAGAACCGATGAAGAACAAGCCAAAAATTACAATTACTACATTGAATGGTTAGCACAATCCGCCAGCAGAGAAAGTGATACTTTCATAGATTACCAAGCCTATGAAGACCGTAGTTTGTTAGCATTATTAGAAAGTGACCCCACACTGGGAAAATTACAACCAGACCCTATCAATTATTTAGTTCCATTTAGACCACCTAATTTTTATCAATACGGTTATGGTATAAACGGTCCTTCTGGTGACATAGGCTTGCCCGTCAATCTTGCTTATGGTTTGCTTGGATTTTCCACAGGCACAGGACCCGTGATAATCATGTATGATTACGGAACACTCAATATGTATGTGACGAATACCAATCCTATAACTTACGGCATTGGCTCAGACGCAGCAGCCGCAGCCTTCTTAGGACAAACTTTCGACACAATATCCGTAGGTAACTCTATCAATGCCGCAATTGTAAATGACAGCAGTTCAACCACCCGCAAACCTGTTTCAGCCCGTTGGGATGCAGACCGTGACCAATGGATATTCACTTTTGCAGATTCTGGCGGCGGTTCATTAGTTTCATGCAATTCTGCTTTCAACCGACAACCACCTACACAAATTGCTTACCTTGACCAAACCGACCAATTCGAGGGCATAGATTCTGATTCACAAAGCAGTTTATACATTTCTCGCAATATGACTCCATTTTTAGATGGTTTAGTTCTTTTCGGAGGGGCTTTAGAGACCAATAACAAGGGTCAAGCAGCCATTACTTCAATTGAAATGGTAATTCCTAATCCACCCTTTGAAGGTGGAACTCGAACTGTTCGAGGATTCCAGCCTTATGTTATTCAAGGAACTACGGGTCGTGAAGCCCGTGTATGGGTTGATTACTTACTTTTCGACGGTGTGGATTCTATGGTAGCAACCGAACTTCAAAGTCTCGGCTTGAGAGTTACAGTTGAAAATGTAGAATGGTATAAGGCTAAGATTCTCAAAGCAGGTAAAACGGGAATCACCCCTGAAGAAATTGAGGATTGGGTTCGTTCACAACAAACTGAATATCGTGAAACTTTGAAATTAAAAGAACGTCAAGGTAGGCTTCGCACACGTCGTCGCCAACAAGCCGCATGGAGAGAAGGTTTAGAAGACACCATTTCAGGTGATTTCCAAGAAACAACTGGTTTCGAGTCTTTGGAATCTTTGGATACTGCCGCAGAAACATTTGTGCCATCACCATCCGATTCAGCCCCGATTTCAGGTAACAAAAGTAAGAAACATTCCAGTATCCAGAAATCAAAAGCAGATAAAAAGCGAGATTAAGACGCAGAAAACCTTAATCTTTAAGTATCAGAAAACACTCATATAGGGTATGTCTGAAAAGACAGATGAATACTACGGCATTGTGGATTTACCGATTAACCCTTCAACAGTTTCAATCGGAACTATCAATGTTGCTGAAAATGTTTGTTTAGACACACTCGTTATTGGACCCAACGCTGCTGCATATCTGGCAGGGTTAGAGTTTGTTATTTTGTTAGACGGACAAAGTGTTTGGGAAGGCCACGTTCCCGAAACAGGTCGTCACATTGGTATTCCTACGGAAATGTCTCATTCAGAAGAAAAAAGATTACTCATGGTTTTGGTTAATCCTTCTGATTATCTACCTCCAATGGATTTTGATACCAGCAGTATTTTGGTTGCAGTTAAGGGTTCAGTAGGAGAATGCCCTTTAATGATAGACATTCCAGATTATCCTGAAGAGTTCGATTCCGAAGAAGGAAACTTTGCTTTTGACACCGATTTCCAATCCGATTGGATTTAAGGATGTTTTAAGTAGGTGCGCCAACCTAACAACAACATGGCACAGATGCTGTTATTTACAGGAAAAGGTGGCGTAGGCAAATCTACTGTCTCGGCTGCTACGGCTTTGCACCACGCTCATTCAGGGCTACGAACACTTTTAGTTTCTTCGGACCCAGCCCATAGCACCGATGATACTCTCGGCATCCGAGTCGGATTCGAGCCAACCCCAGTAACAGGTGTTCCTAACTTGTGGGCTAAAAATCTTAATGCCGAAGAACTCGCCGGCGATTTTTTTGGTCAAATTGAAACTCTCATGGATAAATCTTTCGGAAGCCTCCCCGGTTTTGATTCGTCTATGTTATCCGAACTTTCTAAGTTTCCGGGTATGGATGAAGCCTTTGCTTTAGAAGAAATTAACCGATTGTGTTCAGGCACAGATTATGACTTAATCGTTTTCGATACAGCACCCACAGGACACACCTTGAAAGCCCTTTCTGCACCAGATTATCTCAATACATTCCTTCTTAAGATTCTTCGTATGAAAGCCAAGATTGAAAATCTCAAAGGTTTCTTTATCAAAAAAGGAGATACCTCTAAATTGGTGGCTCTAATGGAAGACTTCATCAAGCGTATTGAACGACTCAAAGCGTTGCTGCGTAATCCTGAATACGTTAGCATCAATTTGGTTTCTATTCCAACCGAAGCGGGTTATGCTGAGTGCGCTCGAACTGTCCGATTCATGGACAGCATGAATATCCCAGTAAATCACATTATTATCAATCAAATTATCCCAAACTTTGGAGAGGATGTTTGGGCTACTGCGGCGAATAATCCTGCCGCAGCCTTGCTCCATAACGAATGGTTGATTCAACAGCCATATCTTGAAAAGTTTCGGACACTTTCATCCGAAACATCTATCCGAATCGTAGGAATGACTCGATTACCATTTGAACCTCGTGGTTCACGACTCACCGAAGTTGCAGAAACTCTCTGGAATGAAAGGGGACTTCGTTTTGAAACTTTTGAATCATTCAACATTTCTGAATCCGAAGGCAAAGCCGTTATTCGCACAGCGTATATCACTTCCGCTAAATGGAGTCGAAACAATCGAGAGTTTTATTATGGTGGTTCAGATGCCTCAGTTGGTAATTTTGTTTATGAACTTTCGGATTTACCCGATGTCAAGATTTCACGTCGCAAGCAACTGGGCAACGTAGTTTTGACTTGGAAGCCAGAGGCGGATTCGGATGATTGATTGGGAATGGGCTTTGTTAGTTTTGTTGGCTTGTGTTGTAGCCTTACAAGGCACACTTAGCATTTATTTTGTTCGCTGGGTGTTATGGCGTAACAAATTGCTGACAGAATTGGCTGTTTGGAAGTATCGTTTCAATAAAGATACAGACTCTGAAGAATGAAAATCTTTAAGTATCAGTAGCGAACCATACTTAGTATGGCACAAGCGCAAGTAATTGGTATTTTGGGTGCAGTAGTCGCAGGTGGATTGGCTTATTGGAAGTTCAAGCCCGACAACTCAGAAGAAACTGAAACCACAGTTGTAACTCCTACGACTCCAACAGTCACACCAACTGAAACCAAACCTCTCGACAACTTCACTAAGAAAACAGGTTCACTTTATCCAGCGATGGGGTCCAGCAATCTTTATCGAGGCACAAAACCCGACGAACCCAGAGCCGCTTACAAAACAGTGGAAGAGGCTGCTGCTCAATGTGATTCGGATGAAAACTGTATTGGATTCACCCATTGGCCTGAAAGATATACTACTGACCACCCTAAATCACCAGAAACACCTTGTTCTACTGACACAAACTGTGGCTCAGGCAAGTGCGTAAATAACTACTGCCGAAGTTTCAACTGGGGACTTTCTTACTTCTGGACAGATAGTTCTGCTCCGAATCTTCCCAGCGACTACAAAGGTAGCACATGGAAGTCAGCCAACGGCTCACTTTCACTTTCTCAAGGTGTCGGACCCTCCCATGAATATCTTGATTCACGCCGACCTCGTGGAGAAGCCGCTAACCATCTTGAAGGAGATGTTGAAAAGGACTGGAAGTATGCACAACACATGAGTCAAAAGGGTGTTTCTTACATCAAGGCTGGCTTTGAAGATTTCAAATACTCGGATAAGTTCAACGATGATGGCACAGCCAAGACTTCAGAATCCGATAATCAAACTAACGAGGCTGAAGAAGTCTCCGCACCTGTGGAATACACACCTTTGTCGTATCAACCAGCCAGTAATTCGATTCAGTTTGACCCTAAGTCTCGCCCCGATAATTGCTTTTAAGGTGAGACCATGAGGATGACAACTTATTCAGATGGTGAACCCATCCCAGAAGCGTTGCCGCAAGCCTACGAAGAAGGCAATCTTGAAAAGAATTGTAGCAACTGCGCTCATGTTATGTTTCTTAACGGAGAATACTTTTGTGGGTTGTTTTCAGGCAATCCCGAAGTGCGAGCCGATTGGGTTTGTGCAGCATGGAAATCAACTGCTGAATAAACACGTTTAAGTCAGTGATAGGTTTTATTGTAACCATGAGTTCTGGTTTAACTTTCGATTGGGATGATACAGACATTTCTAATCCCAAAGTTATGAAAGCCCTGTCTGTGCTTTGCACCGAGTTTGGACCCCGTGTTTGGGTGCGAACCAGTTCATCAGGAACCGGACTTCATGTTCTCATCGGAGAATTAACTTACGATACTTTGTTTGGTATTGTTATGTGTCCAGTTCCAATGGATTTAGCCACTCAAATGATGTGGCGAAAAGTGTTTTCAGAAAAACCGTGGAATCTGGAATGCGTGGGGCGATTGTTTTCTGACCAAGTTCGTTCCGCCGAAGGTTTCCGAACCAGTCGTGTTTTCAAATCTAAAAACGGTATGACTTCGGATAAGTGGATTTCTGCCGAAACTCTTGATTTACCCATAGTAGGTGAACTGCATGAAGAAGAATGAAAGATACATTCCCCCGCACGTTCCATTAAATGAAATGAAACTTATCATTGATTTAGAACAGCATCAAGGCAAGCAGTTTTTTATCAACGGTGAGTCTGAAACAGATTCCTTAACAATTGCGAAAGCCATTTGGTCTGGTTCGGCAGTTATTAGTTTTAAGAACTTTTAAGTAGGTGTGCTTGCATACAAGCATTATGAACACCGAACAAGAGATGCGATATTGGCCGAGAGTTGGCATGAAAGTCACCAAAGAAACTGCTGAACAATTCATTTCCCGTATTGTCGATTCAGTCGCTGGTAGCAAACTTGATGAAGACCTTGAAGAGTTCACCACTATTTCAACCATGACGGCTGCGGAACTTGCAGTAGAAATTGAGAATCTGTTTGTGGGCGAATATGAAGACAGTCCTTTTGAGATGGATAACACCAACTTAGCAATTTTGAAACTGATGACTTACGAAAGTCGTCGCAAGGAAATTATCTTGGAACACAAGAATGCAGGAAAGTCTTTGGAAGAATCTAAAGATGCCTACGAAGAAGGCAAGCGTCTATTGGTTCGAGAAAACCTTGATATACCCGACTCCGATGAAGAGGAGTGAAACCCTTGAGTTCACCAGATACTCCAGAGGGTCGAAGGACTTCAACACCACTCCCTTTGGTAGAAACTTTAGTATTTGATATAGTAGAGTATCTTTTAGAAAAAGGTGGTTACGGCCACAGCACAGTAATTGCACAGAAAATGCTGGAACTCAAGCCTCGTCGTTATACTACCAGAGAGGTTATCGGTATTCTTCGTAATCGACCTATGTTTAGGCACGCTCAAAGCCGAGAACGTAGTGGTGGAATCCGTTGGCGATTAGATTTGTTAGCCCTTAACAAATACTTGACTTCTAAAGGCTATGAAGACCGAGCCGACAGCCGAGACCTTTACACCAAGATGCACAACCTAAAATGGAAGCAATTGATGGATACCTTTACAGCCTTAAACACACTTATGTCTGATTTCAATCCAGAATCTGAATCAGTTCCTGATGAATCCGTGGCTCAATGCTACGAGTATTTGGCACAAGTTTGGTCTTGATAGTATGTTATCTAAATTAGAATCCATTGTCAGCAATTATCCTAATGTCATGGCTCTTATCCGAACTTTTGCTTCTGTGGCTGCCGTAGGATTGTTAATTTATCTCAACACCTAATCGGATATTCGGATACGTCATCCGAAATCAAGAACCTTTAAGTATCAGAAACATCATAGTGTTGCTATGGGCTATTTTGTTCGTCGTTATCAAAAGGGTATTAAAAACTCTGGATGTAAGGACATCTTGCGTTCTGAAGACCCGATTAGTGTTTCAGAATTAGTTGATTTTGCTAATGAAACAGGACCCGGTAAATACGTTTTGGGTGTTCGTGGGAACGGCATTCGTGGCTGGAAGAAAATTACAGATGTGTTAATCGAAGTAGGTGATACCGAAACAGCAATTTTCGCTGCCGAATCAATTTCAGTTCGTAAAAACATGAAGTTGGAAGAAATGAATGACAGCGAACTTATGGATTTGTTGTATTCCATGAGTCGTAAAACACCATCTCCCGAAGAATTGACTACTTATCAGTCTGACCTCGGAAAAATCCACGCAGAGTTGTCTAAGCGTAATGGTTCATCTCAACGGGCAGCAGCCGCCGAAACTGCTACTGTTGGTGGTAAATCACCAGTGGCTTCTGCTGGTTTTGCTGTCGGCGGTAAATCTGCTGCCGCTATGGGCATGATGGCTGGTTTAGTCATCGGTGCGCTTGGAACTTCTTGGTATTACAAAAGCCAAATTGATGATTTGAAATCCACTATTGACCGTTTCGACAAAAAACTTTCAGAAGCCGAAGATTACATGAAGCGTGCTGAAGACCGAGAAACCAAAAAAGTAGCCGAAAACCAAGCCGCCAACCGTTTCGATGCTATGAGTAATTTGAATAACTTCCTTTTAGGAGATTTCAATAAACGCAACGGCCCACAATTCTGAGGGTGAGTATTGTGAATCCTAAAGAACTATTTGAAAATCTTTCGGTAATGAGAGAGTCTCTTTCAACGTATCAGAAGTTTTTAGAACTGCAACGAGCGCAAACCATTAAACAACAATTCCGAGAGTTCACGGAATCAATGGGAATCGAAGCCAACCAACAACAAATTGAATCTTTATACGAAAGTTTTGATAGCATCGTTTCATCATTAGATGAAGACACCGAATTATCATTACAAGACAAGATTCTTAATACTTTGGAATCTCCATTTATTATTCAAATCTTATCACTCAAAACGGCAGCCCGTGAAAGCGAAATGCGACGTATGACTCAACATTTGTCCGAGTTTATCCGAAAAGTTCCTGCTACGGGTGATGACAGCCAATTCCTTCACGATTTGTTGGCTACCAGCCTCGATACATTAGCAGACCAAGCCGAGTTTCAAAGAGACCACGGCAGTTCTGACACTTACAACGAAGCATGGCTCTCTAATCTTCGAGAACAAGCCGAAAAGTTGTTTAAAAGATAAAGTTTTAAGTAGTTGTGACTCTATATGGAGTCTATGAGTGACTTCGATGACTTGCTTCGCAACAGCAAGACTGAAAACAATTCCAGTTCCAACGCAGATTCTGATAAAAGTTCTGACAGCAAGAAGAAATCTTCCAGTTCGGCTTCAGTTGCTGGTATGTTCGGTGCTTCCGACATGGCCGAATTGACCCGAAAGTTTAATCTGGACCCCGAAATGGGAGAACGAGTTTTAGTTCCCTTAGTGAACTTTTTGGAAAAGTATGGTGTAGCCGATGCGGTGGACACTTCGCCTACGGCATCTCGATTGCTTAATCTGGCTGAGTTTTGGAATGATATTGCCCCAGTTGTTAGAAATGCTTCCGATTTCTTCGGAGGTCGCAAGCAAACTCTTGATGATTCAGACAAAGAGTTTTTGGAACGTATTCGTGCTGCTCAAAACGATTCAGCCGATATGACACTGTTTCAATCTGACGATGACAGCACTTCGGATGTAGTTAGTATAGGTGAATCAGTTTCTACTGCTCCCGCCCCGGCTCCCGAACCCGTTGAACTTCCGAAAGACCCTTTCACAGATGGACCCGTTGATTGGTATGATGTTCTGGGCGCACCAAATCCTTCCAAACAAAGGTCACACTACGAAACTTCTGGTATAAATACCAGAGTTGAAACTCAATTCGGAATCAATGGATTAGAACAATTGGCTCGTGAAGCAGGTTTGTCTGTGGATGAAGTTATGTCCAGAGATTCTCAAAACAAAATCAATAGAAAATCCTCTGATGGTGTAGATTACACCGCCGAAGGTGGAATCCCCACTTTCCAAAGTGGTGTTGATAAAATCCAAGCACAGATGGCTGCTGAAGCCGAGAATCACCGACGCAACTCCAAAGTTACCTTTTCAGATATGCCCACCCCAGAATCAGCCGAACAGTATAATCCGTTGGCTATTGATGGCCTCGATATGCCAAGTTTGATGGGTGGTGGTTTGGAATCTATTGCAGACATGGCTGTTAAGGCAGGAGTTTCTGAAGAAGACCTTAAGATTCAACCTGTGGGTTCTAAAGAAGCAAAACCTGACACCATAACTCAACAAGAACTTTCAGAGGTTCACAACATTGGAGAAATAGTTCTCCCCCAAAATCCTGATAAACCAGATGTTTCAACCTTTTTAGTAGATTTCGAGTGAGGCATACCCATGTCACTCAATCCGATTTGGACTCATTACTGTGCTAACCACATGGAAGGTTGGCTAATGTGGACTCGTGGAGTTCACTTGCAGAGTTATCTGGAACTTATGGAAAGATTCATTCTTTCCCATCCTTTTTACACACCTAATGAAGCAGATTTTTCAGAAGAAACCAACGATTTGTTTAATCGTTTGATAGCAAACCGAGAGTTTATCATAAGTCTTTCTGATAAAGGATTGTCTGTTTGGGCTAATTCTGGATTCTCTGATTTTTTGGATGCTTTAGAACCGTATGGTTCACGCTATCGTGATATTCGCCATCTTTCAGATTTTCTTCGATTGCATGAAAACTGGTTTCGTCGATTGTATCAATTTTCCGTGCCGATATTATTATGTATCTCAGAGAACAGGGTCGGAATCTTTAAGTAGTAGAACAGGATGATGATATACATGGCAAACGTAGATGCAGACAAGGCTCAGAAAATCCTGATGTATCTTTGGGCTAATGGTTTCAAATATACCAACATGGCTCAAAGTGCTGGTGTCGGCCTCGGTGCAGACACTATCGCTTTTTTGGAAGGTCAAGGTCACACCCTAACATCCAAAGCCCGAATGTATTTGCTTTGTGATGGAAATACTAAATACACTCCCAAAGGTAGTGGTATCGCAGGTAGCACTTATTCGGAACTTGTTGGAAGTCAATGGCACGATTCAAAGGCAGCATACATGGCGAAAATCGGTGAAACTTTCGGATTAAATCGTGATGAGGTAGATACTCTTTATTCTAATCAAGTTCTTAAATTAGGAGTTCCAGTTCCGGCTCGAAAGGGTGGAGCAGGTCGTTCTCAAAAGTATGGCAAGTTTAATCGTGATGGCTGGGGTGCTATCAACATCAATTCTATTGCAGAAACTGGTTCAGTAGATTCTAACTGGACAAAATCTGTAAAAGACAATGCTGCTGGCCTAACCACTATGGAAGTATTGAGACCCAACTCAGGGTATGAATTAGGAAGTGCGCTTGGAACCTATTCAAAAACTCTTCCCACAGTTAGTCCCTCTGGTATTGCTCCCGCAGCATCAGCCAAACCCGTAACAGCAACAGGAAGTGCTACAACAGAAGAGGAAGAAGAAGAAGAAGAAATGACTGTGCCTCCTGCAACACCAGCACCACCCTCCGAGTTTGAAAAGTATTTGGTTATGGATGATTTGTCATTGTGGTGGAAGGATGGGCAAGCACCTGTTTCTATTCCCACACATACATACGGAAATCGTGAAGTCAGTTCTAAGGCTTGGACAGCCAAAGGAGGAAAAATTGACATTGGAACTGCCCCAATTCGAGTTCGTGTCGGAACAGCCAGTCCAAAATGGACTACTGATTTTCTTACAATGTTAATTTCCAACGGCGATATTGATGGTGCAGAATACGCTGAGTTTGAATCTGCACTTACCAACACAGAAACGCTTGTAAATGTTGATATGGATGAATACGAGAGCATCAAAACACCCGAAGTTTCTTTCGTCTTTATGGATAATAAGTCTTACATTGAGGTTGAAGGTTTCGGAATGGTTCCAGCCACCAGAGGTGGGGACTTTGCTACATACGCACTTCTTGAAATCGTTATGACTGAACCTACGCTTGGTGGAGAAATAACTGATATTATAGTCAATAAAACTTCTTTCAAGGCAGTAATTTCAAACATGGAAGGCATTTATGGATTCCCATATCTTGGTTTTGAAGGTTTAGAAAACCGTTTCAAGGCTGACAACTACACCGATGAGGGTGCAGGTAACACCGCCGACCAACAAGCCACCCGTGCTTTAAGTCTTGCTTACATTAACGAAGGATACCGTCAAATTGATTTTGAACCAGTCATCAAGGATATTGAGTTTGACAAAGCAACTCTGGATGAAACTTTGCTACAACCACTTGCTTTGGACTTTGACACCAAACTTAACTTAGATACTGAAGGTGTGTTTTTCGCACTCGATTACGCTTCTTCTAAAGATGCTTCCAACTTATTCCCCGGTTTCAATATCAACGATAGTTCTGATAGTAACCAACAAGAGTTTATGTTCCCCTTCGACATCCGAAACTTGAAACCTATCAATGAAGACGGTAAAGTTTTATCACCTAAGAAGCGAGATGTTGGCGAAGGCATTGTTTCAATTGAAGTTGCTTCCAAGAATGCTTCAGCAGAACCTTATTCAATAAAGTTAGGTAACAAAACTTACGAGACTACTACATACAGCCAAATCAAAATAACAACCGTTGATGGTGAAACTATTCTGATACCAGACAATGATGAACGCTTCAAGGCTTTGGATAATCAACAAAAAGAAATCAAAGGCACAGTTAATATCGTTGAGAGTCGCCCTACACTTATGGTCGTTAAAGGCAAACTGGAAGTTGCAGACATTGAAAAGTATTTGACAACTTCACGTCGTTCTTCCAGACTTTCGGCTAAATACAATGCTATTGATGAACTCACAGGACAAGTTGATACCAAAACAATTATGGTTCAACAGAACAATGATTACGTTATCATTGTGGGCGTTGGACCCAACACGTATGCAATAAAAATCAGGGGCGATTAAATATGACAACTTTTGAAGAACAATTGGAAGAACTTATCGGTAAGCAAGGCATGGCAGTTCTCAAAGAAGTTGCAGCCAGTAGTGGTCGCAAGTTAGAAGAAATGGTCTCCCTTGAAGAAATGGATGAAACCCTCGGTAGCGTTGAAGTTTTCTCTGGCGTTAATCGTGGACCCTTGAACTTTTTAGTTATTGATGAGGATGGAGATGAAATCGACCTTGATTTAGGTTTGGAAGAATCTGATTATGGCGGTTACGAAGTTTCGGCAGTTTATGACGATACAGTAATGAGTAAAGGATTACCTGCTACATTAGGTGCTGCTTTAGGAAAAATCTTTGAAGCCAAATTGAAACTTACCAAACTTACACAAAACAAAAAGGCTCACGAGATGAGACTCAAAAAGGTTCAAACCAGTATGACCAATCTCGGTGAAGTTTTCGGTTTCGATACTTACGAACACCTTGAAATGTTCACAGCCGCATGGTTGATGAAAGATTCTACTTGCCGATTGTCTGGTATTCCCGGCACAGGTAAAACCACAGTTATTGAATCTGCCGCAGTTTTGTTGTGCAATTCTTACGGACACTCTGGAAAAAAGCGATTTGTTGTTTCTGAAGGTAAAACTTACACCGATAACGCTCGTTTCAATCAACCTTACGTTCCCAAAGAGTTCCCTGCTGGTCAAAACTATGCAATTGATTACTCCAACGATGCTTACTTTGCAGTTCGTGACAACTGGAACAAATGGCGATTTACCCATTGGGAACAAGATTCTCAAGTTTCAGGGGCTTATCTTTACGACACCCAATTCTTGCACTCTAATGCCAAGAACAGCAAAGGAGATTCTTTCAACAAAAACACTATGTCAATTGAAGATTACTTCTATCTACTTACCAATTGCTACGTTTCCAAAGTCCCCATTCAAGGATTCAACCACCCAGATTTGGAAAAGAAAGATGATTTGACCGCCGCAGACATTCTGAAACTCTTACCAGAAAACGAAGTTGAAATGGCTGTTGCACCAATTCAAATCCTGAACGAAAAAGGAGAGTTTGTTTTCAGTAACACTCGTGAATACCAAGTTACAGATTCTACTGGAGATGTTGAACTGACTTACACAATGGGTCTGCAATATCCTCAATACAATGCTGACACTCCTGAAGAAACTCAAAATTACCGAAACATTGTTTTAGACCGCCCCGGAGCAGGTGGATACGCTCGTGATAGTCTCAGTGATTACCTCGTTGCAGGTCATGGTCTTTACACCGATGCAGGTCGTAACGAAGGTTTTAACTTCCGTGCTTTTTTGATGGAACATTTCTATGACTTGCGTTCAGAGTGGATTCCAGCATCAGGTGGTGGAAAATACAACGACACTAAAAGTATTCTTGAAGAAATGCTTCGTGAAATCGGTGTGGCTAAGATTGACTACGAAAAGCGTGCTGACGAAGTTCTTTACGGTATTGAAATCCGTCAAGCCACCAAACAAAATGAATTGCGTGGTGTGGAAGAATCAACTTACGAGTTCGAGCCAGTTCCACGACCTATCGTTACCCAACCTGTTAAGTTCTTCAACGAAGCCAACCGTTCACAGGCTGGTGTCGAAGACGCTGTTCTGGGTCTAATTGCCGAGCGAAAAGTAGAATACCGTGGTCGCAGTTTCGATTCACCTTCTTTCGTTGCTTGGATGGATACCAACCCTCACCAAAAAGGAAACGACCTTGCTTTCATTGACCGTATCGACATGGAATTGCTGTTTAAGTCAATTTCTCTGGGTGCCAGATATGAACAACTTTCAGGCAAAGTTCTCGGTGGCGGTGGACCCCCACAAGAGCGATTGGTTGTTAAAGCCATTCAAGGACAAATTGAACCTCTACGTTTCAACGAATTGGCTTCAGTTTGGAACTTTGTAGGCAAAGACATTGGTTACGCCCCACCCGGTCAAACTGTTGGTAGTTCAACTTACGACGCACTTCGAGAAATGTCTTACATTTCAGTCTTGTTCACTCAACGATTCCAACCACTTAACACCAAACTCAAGGCTGCCTCAAAGAAAAACCTCGTTCCAAAATCTTCAGGCTATCTGTATGCTTCACCACTTATGGATTTCTCAATTACTACTAATACTAATGAAGATGGAACTTCCAAAATCAGACCCGACAGTGAAATCGGTAAAACTTACGAAGACCACGCACCCAGCGATATTGGACGTGTTCTTGGTTTCCGTTTCACCAACTCACTTCAGAAACTTTCGGCGGCTTTAGCATTCTTGCGAGGTAAATCTTACGTTACCCGCAGCGAGATTCTCGATGCTTTGCCTTATGTGACGGCTCACCGTTTGGGGCGTGCTAAGAGTAGCAAAGGTGAAATCTCTGGTATGAAAGGAGATGAACTCAACTACAACAACGAACAGGAATGGATTCGAGAGGCTATTGTGAACAAATACTTGCTTCAAGACGGCACAGATTTGGGAGTTTCAAAGGGTGGATACCCACTCCTCGATGTTTGGGATTTGTTTTACCGCCGATGTATGGATGTTCTTCGTTCAGCACCTAATCTTTGGAATTACGAACAAACCGTTTTGGTTCCACTTCGTAAAAGTATGATTCAAGCAAATGCAGGTAAAAACTTCACTCCTGTTCATTGGCATATTGCTACAATGGTCATTGAGAACGAGCGTGCGGCTCTTAACACCCCAGATTCCGCTACTAAACCTTCTCGAACTTATGGCTCTGCTAACGATTACACAGAAAACTACAACAATTATTTGAGTCGTGTATCTTATGACCCTAACGATAAAAAGGATACTTCGGCACAAGTTTTGTTTGATTATTACCAACTTCGTGGTGACATTTGTGGAGAACCCAACTTGTTTTCAGATGACCGAGACACGTTGCTGTCGCTTTTGGATTCCAACATGGCTCCAATTTGTGGCGGACCAGTCAATAAAACCGAATTAGGTATTGCTAACAAAATTGCCCGAAGCGGCAACGGATGGACCGCCCTGACCAACAATGGATTCAAAAATGCTACCAATAGTTTCCAATGGAGAACTTATCAAGATTCTATCGGTGCATGGGGTCGTATGTTGGCCGCACCGGGTAACACCGGCTCTGGCGGCACAGGCTCAGGCAAACCATTTGAAGAAAGCCAAATGTCTGGTATGTCTTATGCTTCATCTTTTGCAGACCAAGCCTTGATGATTTCAGGTCGATTACCAATTCGTAAGATTTCATCCAAGCGAGGTAGCCGAGGTGCTGGCTCTCTACAACGAGATAATTTCGTGGACCAACTCACGAAACTTCAAACGTCCTACACAACTTCTGTGGGTAGTGGCGGAGTTCAGATACTTAACTTAGAAGGCAACGAGGACAGCATTAGTAACACAACTTTTACTGATTTCATGTCTGGTGTCATAGGATGGGCAACAGATTATACCAATCGAGAAGACACCGAGTTTGTTGAGAAAAGCGCATTACAAGAAACTTTCGGAGGACTTACTGGAAATCTTAAAACTGATGGTCTCATGGCTTGTTTCCCACTTAATCACGCTGCGGGTTCACCCACAGGACAAACTGATTATGAAGGCGACGACCACCTTCGACTTTGGGTTCGCTTCTTTGTGAGTGAAACATCTGGCGGATTTACCACCCTCAACCTCACTATGGGTATTACTTCCAACTTAATTTCGGGCAAGAAGTTCTTAGAAGTTTCTGAACCAATGGCTTACACTACGGCCAGTTACACTAACCTCGTTAATGAGGGTGTCAAAGATTCAGGAAACATCTCATTGATTGATTCGCTGCATTATCAGTTAATCTTTAATGAAGCCACCATGCTTTAAGAAGTTTTAAGTATCGGAAACCCCTAATGTCAATTATGGCAGACGATGATGAGTTCATAGACACTTACATGACCATCGAACCTGCTGGTGATAACGTTCCAGAAGATTTTTACAAAATGTTGGGCAAATTAAAAAAGGCCAACGGAATATCCAACGAGTTAATGCTGGTCGATTCAGCAGAGCATTTTGCTCAAACTAACATGGATTACATTTCTCTTTCTAACGATTACATGGCTCATGGACTTCCTGAAAATTATCACGGCTTCACTGAAAAACGTATATCCGAGGATTTACTTTTCGTGATTCAACACGAAATTGGACATCTCAATATCCATCCCAACCAAAGTTACGGATGGAAAGAGGAAATACAAGGTTTGCCCTTAGAAAGAAGTCGTCGAGGACGTTGGGCTAATGTCTTTTCAGATGTCATCGTCAATTACACGGCAGGTAATGGAGTTCAATTAGTTCCAAGTCCTGATAAAGCACAAGATACTGAGGCTATGAACAATGCTATGTGGTCTTCTTACGCAGGAGGTTATCGAACTTGCTACGATGGTAATGGGATGTTGGAGGGTCAAGTCCAACACAGACTATTATTGGAATCTGGAAAATTGGTGGATAATCGTTTCAATAATGGTCGTTACACCAATCCAGCCACAGTAGATGGCTACACCCCTTCAGATGACACACCCAGATATGAAAGATGGCAAGGTCACGGTCGGGGTCCACAGTTATATCCTTCTGTGGCTTGGTGTGTGTCACATAAAATGCCTGTTGGCACAGATATGGGTGCAGGTTTGGGATTGTCCAAAACACCCCAAGCATTTCCAGACAACTGGAAACAAGTAGAAGTCAAAGCCACCCTTAATATCGAATACTCCCCTAATGCAAACAAGTGGTTGGGCTACAATCCAACACCCGGAACTTGTCCCCTAAC
>Ga0233440_1001749_pt1 | contig 19219 bp, 24 predicted proteins | sample SI_123_September_5_FD_182791 | JGI IMG/M metagenome (GOLD analysis project Ga0233440, IMG submission 182791) | Seawater microbial communities from Saanich Inlet, British Columbia, Canada - SI_123_September2016_120_MG | ecosystem: Environmental > Aquatic > Marine > Inlet | place: Canada: British... | reverse complement strand
CGCATATTGATTCTTTGAAAGACGTTGCTGACAATATTATAGATATTGATTTAGATCAAAATCATAATGCAAAAATTGTGATTTGAAAACTGGGGGTTTATATGTCTGATTGTTTACATGATGGGTTTATTGAAGACTTGGGTAACGGTAAGGTTCGTGTTTGGAAAGACAATGGTAATGGGGGCGGTTTTTGGTCAACTATGTCAAAGATGAGGTTAGATAAAGATTTTGTAGAAAACAAGGTTCCGTCACGTTGCCCAGTTTGTCACAGGCCAATGATTATTGATGTAGATAAAGGTTATTATTTTAGGCACAAGTGTTGTTTTAGTTGTTATATTTATTTTGTAGAAGGCAGAGAAGATGATTGGGATAAAGATAATTTAAAACAAATGACTGATGAAGAAGTGATTGTTTATGACAAGTGGCGTGATAAAAAATAATTAATAATTTTAGTGGTTTACGTTTTTTAATTTTAGTTATTGAGAGGTTTTGTTTTGACAAATAATGATAATAATGTTATGAAAGAAAATATTGGGTATATATATGAAAGTAAAGTTTTTGAAAGTATTGCTTCTTGTGGTATTGGTGGTGTAATATCTAATAATGCAAAAAGTTCTACAGGTGCGGATCTTGATTTTAAGATAAATGATGTTTGTTACAATCTGGAAGTTAAAAACTCTATTAGCGATTATATGGGTTCTGGTATTTTGAGTGGTAATTTATATGACTTACAATTATCTGAATCATTAAGAAAGATGGATGGTAATATTTCTAAATATATTGTTGGTAAAATTAATGAGAAAAGAGGGTTGTTTGTTAAAGTTTTTGATGATATTGTCTCTATGAAGTATGATATTGGGGTGGATGACGGTGACTTTATTGGCAAGAGTGCTGTAGACAAGTTTGTAAGGTTTGGTTATAATAAGTTTCCTGTTGTTACAACAAGTAATGCTTGGAATTATTGTGGCAACAAAGGTACAAACTCTAGAAGACAAGCTGATATGTATGGTAAAAATAATTCTATAGTACTTGATAGTAGGTTTGTTGTTGACTTGTATAATAATAAAAATGTTTTTTATATTCAGATAGGTGGTCATGGATTATATTATTTGGGTAAAGATCCAGCAAGTCTTAATGAGGTAGGTGTGAATAGTTTTGATGTTCCGAAGGTTAATATTGAGGTTAGGATGGGAGCTTATGGTAGAAAAAGCGGGATGTCAAAAAAAATGGTGAATAGTAGCATTAAAAATAATAACTTTTTGAGTGACAAGGAAAGGGCGTGGTTGTTAAATAAGTTGGAAGAAGATCCTAAATACTTTAGATCCGCTGCGCTTAGGGTATCAGCAAGGGTAGACAACAAGTTAAGTATAGAAAAATCTGCTTATAGCCTAGACTCAAAAGATAGTGTTAGTTGTTTTTTGGAAAATATTCAAAAGTGCTCTTGACAAAACATAGCTATCTATTATATTATGATTATAATTTTTGAAGCAAATAATTTAAATTTAGTAGGAGGTTTTGAAATGAGAAACAGAATGAGAAAAATGGATGGAACTGGCCCTAATATGTGTGGTCGTGGCCGTAAGTTTGGTGATGCCTTTGGTGTAACTTGGCCTGAAATGCAATCAAGCCTATTTAAATTTTTTGATGATGATGGTAATGTTAGTCTTAATGATCAGTGTCAAAGTTATAAGTATTATGTGGATGATCATGGACTTAATGTCGATGTCCCAATTCCAGGTGTTGAAAAGGAGTGGGTTAAGTTAAGTACAGAGGCTGATTGTAATGGGGATAATGTTTTGATCTTTAAAGTTGACATTGGCGATAAGAATCCAGAAGAGTTTAAGGGTTTTGCTCCAGATCTTAAGGTTAATAAAGTTTGGATTATTGACAACATGTATGATTGTTCAAAGGTTTCTGCTGAAGTTGTCAATGGTGTTCTTAAGGTTTTCATCCCAAAAGATAAAAAGCTGGTTGCTGCTATGGAGCCAAAAGAAATTACAATCAAATAATCCTTCGCCTAAAAACAAAAAAAATAAAAAAAACTAGTAAATAAAAGTTTCTAATTACTAATTATATTTAATAGTTGTTAAAACTCAGCAATATAATTTGTTTGGGAACTCTTTATGGCTAAAAAAAGTAAATTACAAATAACTCAGGAAATAATAAGATCTGGAAAGGATGTTAATTATTTCTTAAGAAAATATGGTAAAATTCAACATATTACAAGGGGTATAATTCCTTTTGCCCTATTCGACTATCAGGAACAATTAAATAAAGACTTAATAAAGCATAGGCATAACATTGTGCTTAAGGCTAGGCAACTTGGTATCTCTACTGACGTGGCTGGCTTTATTCTGTGGTTTACTCTTTTTCACAAAGATAAAAACGTGCTTATTGTTGCAAACAAACAGGGATCAGCCAGGAACATGCTTAAAAAGGTTCGCATCATGTATAATTTGTTACCAAATTGGCTAAAAATGTCAGAGATGGTAACAGATAATAAAAATCAGATAGAGTTTTCAAATCGGTCTGCAATTAAGGTGGAGGCAACAACTGGGAATAGTGGTGTGTCTGAATCATTATCATTGTTAGTAATTGATGAAGCAGCAGTGATTCAAGATTTTGGTGAATTGTGGGCATCAATTGAACCCACTATTTCAACTGGTGGTAGGTGTGTTATTGTTAGTACTCCGAGGGGTGTTGGTTCAACTTACCATAGATTGTGGAAAGAGGCCGAGGTTGGTAAAAATAGGTTTTTCCCGACAAAATTAATGTGGGACGTACACCCAGAAAGAGATCAAGCTTGGTTTGATGAAGAAACTAAAAACATGATAGATCAAAAAAGAGCTAGAGAGTACCTATGTTCATTTGAGCAATCTGGAGATACATATTTTGGGGGATCAGATATAAAATTTGTTGGAGATAACATTTTTAACAAGTTCACCTCAGCATCATTTGAAGATAATTTATGGTATTTTATAGAGCCAAAACAAGACATTCAGTATTTGTTGTCTGCTGATGTTGCTAGGGGTGATGGAAATGATAATTCTGCATTTCATGTTATTGATATGGCTAGTAGGGAACAAGTTGCGGAATATGTTGGTAGAATACCTACGGACAGATATGCTGAATTAATTAATAGGACAGCAAAAATATATAATAATGCGATAGTTGCAATTGAGAACAATAGTTATGGTTGGGCTGTTCTTAGTAAGCTAAAAGATTTAGAATATAAAAATATTTATTATTCTCATAAGTCGAAAACAAAGGGTGGTGTTGGAATGTTTGCCTATGAGGGTAGAAAAGATTATGTAATGGGCATACCAACATCAGCAGGATCTAGGCCATTATATGTTTCTAAGTTAGAAGAAATGGTAAGAAATAAGCAAATTAGAATATATAGTGAAAGAACGTTAGACGAAATGAAGTCGTTTGTGTGGAATAATGGAAGGCCTGAAGCACAAAAAGGTTGTAATGATGATACTATTCTTGCAATGTCTATAGCAGCTTGGTTGTTAGATGTTATTTTTGCTGGAATGTTAAATCAAGAAGAACTAGATAAAGTTTTTGTTAGTTGTATTTCAATGACTAGTTCTGACTTTGAGTCAATTAAAGAGCTTTCAGGGATATCAAATTCGTTAAATATGGCAGAAAGTGCATTGTTTTTTGGGAATGTAGACATTAGTAATAGTAAGAAAAGGTTGATAAAAAAAGAACTAGGTAATTTAAATTGGCTTTATTAAGTTTTAAAAGATAGTTAAGTTATGATAAAATAATAAATAATATAATAATGTTTTAGAGGTTAAATATGGCAGATAACGAAAAAAATAAAAAAGATTCTAGAGTCAAGAGAGCGGTTAATCTTTTTACAAGGCTTAATAAGATGTTTAGGGATGGCCCAATTATTAAAACAGCCTTATCAGGTGAAATAGATACTGGCTTCTCAAAAGCGTCAATGGCTCATATGATGAACAGTTCTATTTATAATAGTTCTACAATGTTTAATACGGCTTATGATAGAATGGCAAGGTATTCGGATTTCGCAGAAATGGATTCAGATCCAATTATTTCAGCAGCATTAAATTTATATTCTGATGAAAGTGTTACTTATGACGAAAATGGCAGTGTTATGAAGATTTTGACGGATAATGATCGAATTAAAGATCTTCTTGAAACATTGTTTTTTGACACTCTTAATGTTGAATTTAATATGTGGGGTTGGACAAGAAGCTTATGTAAGTGGGGAGATTGTTTCTTGCTTAACCAAGTTGATCCTGATTATGGGATTGTCGGGATTCTACCAATTCCAGTTCAAGATGTCGAGAGAGAAGAGGGGTTTGATCTTAAAAATCCAATGGCTGTTAGATATCGATGGGCAACACAAAATAAAGTTTTACAAAATTGGCAAATTAGCCACTTCAGGTTGAATGGTAACGATACGTTTGCTCCATATGGAATGTCCGTTTTAGATGGTGCTAGAAGGATTTTTAGACAATTAACCTTGTTGGAAGATAGCGTTATGGTGTACAGAATCGTTAGGAGTCCTGAACGACGTGTATTCAAAATAGATGTCGGAAATATTGCACCTGATGAAGTTCCAATGTATATTGAAAACATTAAAACACAATTAAAGCGAGATCATGTTGTTGATTCATCTAATGGTCAAATTGATTTAAGGTATTCTGCTTTAAGTACAGAACAAGATTATTATGTTCCTGTTCGTGGTGACAAATCTACAGAGATTGAGACATTGGCTGGTGGAAGCTATACTGGAGATGTTGAAGACATTGAATATTTTAGGGCGAAACTATTTTCAGCTTTGCAAGTGCCAAAAACGTATCTTGGCTTTGATGATACAATGGGCAAGTCAACGTTGTCTGCTGAAGATGTTAGGTTCAGTAGGTCTATTCAAAGAATTCAGAGGGTAATAGTTTCTGAATTAACAAAAATAGCAATAATTCATTTATATGCTCATGGTTTTGAGGGAGAAGATTTAATTGATTTTGAATTAAAGTTGACAAACCCATCAAATATTGCTGAACAACAAAAGTTAGAACTTTGGAGAACAAGGTTTGAGATTGCTGGTATGGTTCCTGAACATCACATAGATCGAAAATCCTTGCAAAAGAGAATTTATAAGTTATCTAGTAAGGAAATTGAAAAGATTAATGAAGGTCTTAAGGAAGATATTTTACTGAATGCAGAGTTAAATGAGTTGTCTAATGGTGTTGAGGATGTCGGCGGTGGTGATGACTTTATGGGCGGTGGGTTTGGCGGCGGTGGTGGTGGTTTTGACGAAGAGGATTTCGGTGATGAAGATGTTGGTGAGCCTGTAGAAGAGTTGTTTGGTGCTGACGAAGGTGGGATGGCTGCTGCTGGTGCTGGTGATGTTGGTGGCGGAACGGAGCCTGCGGAGGTCGGCGGGGGAGGCTTGTTTGCCTCTAAGAATATTGTAGGCGGTGATTTGTTGGTTGAGATTGAAGATGATGAAGAGAGTGACGAAACAGAAAAAGATGAACGGACTTCTGCTGATCGTGGTGAAGAGTATAGGTTGAAACATAACCGTAATCGTCGTGAACATCACGGCCCAGAAAGTTTAGCATCGTCTGATCTTAATAACATTGCTGATTTAAACACAAGCATATATTCAAAACGTAGTAGAAAGAACTTGTTGGAACCTGATATGTCTGTTGAATCAGAGGAAGTAGTTGGTTCTGTTTTTGATGAGGAATATGTAAAAAGAAGTGATTTTGAGGTCAAGCGATTAATTAATTCTCTGAAAGATGACACTTCTTTTAATAGTAGAGTAAAACAATTGAACGAAGATGAAAATAACAATAAATTGGAGGAAGAATAGAAATGGAAAAATCTATTTCTCATAATAAAAAACGAAACGTTGCACTTATTTGTGAATTTTTTATTAGGTATGTTTCTAAATGCTTAATAGACGAAGATTTCCATGAGGCTGAGAGGGCTGTAGAAGTTTTCGATAGAAACTTTCATGATGACTCATTAATCAAGCAAGAGTTAAGAATTGTTTCTGCTATAACTGACACAAACATAAAGACAAAAGAAGCTGCATATAGAATCCTCTCAGAAATTAAAGGGGCAGTATCTAAAGTTAATTTTAAAAGGGTAGAAAAAGAAAAGAGCAAGTTAATTAAAGAGATTAATTATAGCTTTGGTCCATCTTTTTACAATGAGCGGGTTGACAATTATGATAAATTTGCCTCTATTCATAATTTATTAAATGAATATAGGGGAAATGGAAGTATTAATAATAAAGCGCATATTGTTAAGTTTGAAGAAGATGTTGTTGAATATCTTTTAAAGGAAGACAAGGTTGCAAGTAAGTTTGAGGTCAGCAACAAAGATGTCTATAATAATGTTGTTATTTCTGTTATGAAGAAAAAGTTTTTTGAAAAATATAATAACAAGTTAAATGATGTTCAAATTAGATTGTTGGCTGCAAAGACTGGTATATTAAATGATTCTATTGAGAATGTTGTTGTTGAATCAAAAATAGAAATAAGGAAGGCTTTAAATGTTTTGAAGGAAAGCAATGATATTCTTGAAAGTGATATAACAATGAAGGCTATTAACGAGGTAGAGGGTTATTTTGATAATAATGACATGAAGATTGGCAGTGAACAATGTGTTAAATGCTGGCTTAATGCAGCAGAATTTATTAACGAAGCAAATAAATAAGAGGAATATATAAGATGAATAAGAAAGAAAAGAAATTTTTAAGAAAATTGTTTGAAAGTGCAATTGAACAAAAAAATGAAATTCTAAATGAAGAGAAGGTTGTTATTAATAATAAATTGTTGGCTTCTGTTGGCATTATTAAGAGGGATATAAATAAAAAGGAAAGGGCTTTAATTGAAAATAAAGAGCTTAACCTGTATGAAGTCATGTTTATTACTGAAGATAACAAGGAAAAGATTTTAGTAGTGCTAGCTGAATCAGTTGACGACGTAGAGGGTAAAATAATGCAAGAGAATTCTAGTTGTGAAATCCTTGCTATTGAACAGGTGGGTTAATATTATGAGTAATAATGATCTGAATTTATCAATAAAGAGTTATTTTGAACATATCTTAAATGAACAAGTTGTTTTTGATAGCACACCAAACTTTGAAGAAATTACAGCAAGGTTGTCAAAGCAAACATTAGCCTCAAACGCTCAGTTGAGAGATTTGTTGGACGGTGTTTTGTTTGCAAAAAGGGAGGCTTTGGCAAAGGCCATTGAGATTATAGAAGAGAAGGTTGACAATAGACGAATTCAGGTTTGTGGTATAAAGACAGATGAAGAAACTGATGTTAACAATCCTGTTGTTTATTTTTCTGTAGAGCTTATAGACACTGGAGAGGTTTTTGCTGGCTTTAATTTACATGTTGATTATGATGATTATATGGTGAAGGTCAATTATGATAAAGCTGGACAAAAAAATAGATTAAAGAATATATCATCAATCTATGCTAAGGATGTTATTGATAAATTAGGCTCGTTAGAAAGTAATGAATTGTTGGAGATAGACTTAGTTGTTAAAAGGGTCAAGAAGAGGGACAACTATATTAATTCTTATTATAAAAAAGTTGATAAATTGTTGTCAGATATGAGTTATTTTGAAATTGCTTTGGTTAAATATATATTGCAGAATGGATATAAAGGAATCAAATAAATGAGTATTTTGTTAGAAAATATTGATATGCTTCTTGTTGAGTCAAGGGTTAGTGATGCAAAAGAAAAGTTCCCAGAACATAAAGAGAAGGTAGATTATTTTGCAGAATATTTACCTGGAAATAATAAATATTTGATGTGGGCAATGAGAGAGTGGGTTAAAGATCCAGGCCAAAGTTTATATATTGTTGATGCTATTAAAAGATTTAATGATAATGTTCAAAGGTTAACAAATAAAGATATTAACTCTTATAAGTCTTTGGTCGAATTAAGAACAATGTTGAATAATCTAGATAAAACTAGTAAAGAAAAAAAAGAAGAGTTAAAAATAAGGATGACTGAAAATGCACATATAATTTATAACGATAAAAATTATATGGTTGTGCGACCATTAAGTGAAGATGCTAGTTGTTATTATGGAAGGGGAACGCAATGGTGCATATCATATACAAAAAGCGAAAATTATTGGAATCAATATACTTCTAAAGGGAAGGCGTTTATTTTTGTTTTTAGGAAGAGAGTTATGGGTAATAAGGAGGAAGATGATTTAGGTTATGGTGGCAAGGTAGCTTTAGTGTTTGATGCCAATGCCGATCTTGAAACTGCTTTTGATGTCTTAGATAGAGAGATAATAGGTCATAGTTTGGGTGGCATATTGTTTGATTTGTTTGATGAAGATGAAGAAATTGTTGATATAGTTGAGGATGGCATCAATCAAAGTTTTGACAAGGAATCTCCTGGTAAGGCTATAGAGGAACATTTACAGCAGTTAGTTAATGCCTTTGAACAAGATAGTAATGGTTATGTTATGCTGGATTATGATGAATATGATGCTGGGAGGTATGATTTCAGGGGGTATGGTTCCTTTCAGGTTAAGTTACAAAAGGGAGACAGATTTAATGAAAGTGGTGCTGGTGAAATTGATGGTACAATTAGTGGTATTTTAAATAACAATTATATTTATACAAGTGATTATATTGAGGTTGATGAGGAAGGAGACTTTATAAGTGTTAGGTTCGATTTTAATATGGAACAAGATGATGATTATGAGGAGTTTGCTGAACGTATGAAAGAAACTGATGATAGCATAAAAGATATTGTTGAAAATGGGATAGTTTATGATGCATTGGTTGATGAAGGATATATTATTAGCAAAGATGTTAATCAAGAAAGGTTGATTAGGGGTTTATTTGGAAAGTCTAAAAAGTTAAAGAATATAGAATATAATGGTGAAGATTCTTTATATAAATATTTTATGGGTTTGGAATTTAAGTTTGATTTAGAGGAGTTGGCAAGAAAAAAGGGTATAGGTAATTTTAATGCAGATGAGTTTGTTAGTAGTCAGCTAGGTGTGTTTTTAAGTAGTGTATTTAAAAACGTTTTACATGATAGTGTTATGGGTATGTTGATTAATTTTTCTAAAAAAACATCTTCTAAAGAAAGACAACTTTTTAAGGATAAGATGGGTGAGTTAGAGATTAATTCTTATTTAGATCCTGCTTCAATAGATAAAAGCGATTTAGATATTACTACTAATGTAAAGAAGACTATGTATAGCGCCAATTGGAATGCAGAATATATTATTAAAAATAAGGGTATATATGAAAATGTTTTTATTGAATTAAAAAGAAAGTCACAAAGAGACATAAATAAGGTTTATGGGTATTTAAATGGTATTGTTGGGTTGGATCAAAATATAAATATATTGTATGATGATTTATATAAAAAGTTATTAACTTTTATTGATGTGGCTATGTCTAATTATGTTAAAAAAGAGAATTATGAATTTAATAGAGAGTATAAGAAAAATCTAATTAACTCTAAAATTATTGGGAGATAAAAATAAATGAAAGTAAAGCTAACAAAAGGTGAACTTAAAGATATTTTAAAGGAAGAGGTTAAGTATAATGCAAATTTAGGTTTGGATGCATTTAAAAACAGTCCTGATTTTAAGAGTGTTATTGAGGATGTGATTATTGCGATGAAAGGTTTTTCAAACACAACCCCAGTTGGGTTCTTTGAGTTGGTTAAACAAAGATATGAAATTGATCTTTATAAGACTTTTAGTGAATTTAATGATAATTTAAAAGATACATATAATAATCTTTATGGTGATGTGTTTAAAAGGGAAAAAATTAAACAATCAATTGAAGATAACAAGGTAGGGGAATAAATAAAAATGAAAATTAATGTAAGTGAATTTGCAAATTTTTTAAAAGAAGAGTTAAATAAAGCTAAAAAAAGTGGCAAACTTGATCAGGCATTGAAAGTTGTTAATGAGTTTAAAGAAAAGTTATATCCTGGCTTTGGTCCTGAAATTGAAATTGAGTTCGATAATTTTCCAGTTTCTTTTTATGTTGTTGAGAAGATTGGAAGGACTGATTCACCTAGCTTGGGGGATATTGTATATGAGTCTAACATTGTGCAATTAATGAGGGCTGCAAAGGGTGGACTAGATCCAGAACATATTCATGGTATATATTTAAGCAAAGATGATGCCCTGAAGAGGGCTAAACAATTAATTTCTGGAGGAAATGAAGATGATGTTTAATAAAGATGTTGGTATGATTGATTATCAACAATCAGCAATTAAAACAATTATAGACAGTCTGGAAAGTATGAACCCAAACATAGGCATCCAAATAAAGTTTGATAATGATGGGTTTGTTTTATATTATATTGTTGCTGATGTAATTGATTATAAGGGTTCTCCAAAATATAAACAATGTTTTGAACAAGGTTATGAGATTTTGGATGATACTGAAAAAATTCTCAAGAAAAAATATAAAGAGTCGGTTGGTGAAACTTTAAAAATTAAGCAAGAAAGTGAGTCAGAATCGTTTGAGGCGCTTTCTCCTGCTCTTAGTAGGTACTACATTAGAATTTTTAGAAAATACATTGTGAGCTAAATTTGATTTTTTTGGTATTGATATGGAGGCTTATATGTGTAATAAAAAAAGGTCAATTTTAAACTTGTGATAAGAGGTGCTTCTTTGTGAACTTATTAGAAAAATATATTAGATTATTGTTGGCTGAGGGAAGGTTGGAGGATGTTCGGAATAAATATTTTAACAACAAAGATCTTGTTAACAATTTATCTAGTCAAGATCCGTCAGGTAACAATAAATATCTTTTATGGATGACTCGACAAGTTGTTTATGGTGGGGAAAATGAGGCGAGTGTTATTGACTTGGTTAATAAATTTCATAAAAACACTCAAAGGCTGAAGGGTGATAAGAAGGACTTATATAAATATAATAGTTTGAGCGATCTTGGAAGTGAATTAAGCAAAGTTTCAGACTCTTCAAAGCGTCAACAAAAAAAAGCTGTAAAGAAACAGGGTGCAGACATTGTATTTGAGAATGATGAAGTTGTGGTATTAATTCCGAAGACTCATAAAGCCAGTTGTTATTATGGAAGCAATACGAAGTGGTGTACGGCATGGAAGAACAACTCAAGTCATTTTGAAAAATATTTAGGAGAAGTAACATTATATTACATATTGCCAAAAGATGGTGGGGAGAAGGTTGCAGTTGCGGTTGGTGAGGGTGATAGCAAAGAGGTGTTTGATTCTAAGGATAATGAGAAGAATTTAAGTTGGCTGAAAGGCAAGTTGCAACAATATAACATTCCAAGTTCGATATTTAAGTATGTTCCATTTACGGGGATGATAAGAAAGGATGATGGGACAATATTGTGGTATCTAAATGGACTTCTTCATCGAACTGATGGTCCTGCAATTGAAACTCCTGGTGGATTGAGATCGTGGTATCTAAACGGAGAGCGCCATCGAGAAGATGGTCCTGCAATTGAGTGGGCTGATGGAACAAAAGAATGGTGGTTGAATGGAAAGCTTCATCGAAAAGATGGTCCTGCTATTGAAGACTCTGATGAATCAAAAAAATGGTATTTAAATGGAAAGCTTCATCGAACTGATGGCCCTGCTATTGAGTGGTTTAGTGGAATAAAAGAATGGTATCTAAAGGATAAAAGACATTCAGAAAGTAGGTACTGGCAAGAAGTGGGGTTAGATAAGAAAGAAGAGTATTATAAGGGATTAAAAAAATAAAAAGTAAATTTAATAAAATTGAATATAATTATAATTAGCTGAGGAATTTAAGTATGTCAAAAAAACTATTAATAGATGATTTCTTTATTGATGTTAAAAACAACACTGGCCTTATAAAAGAGTCTATAGAGAATGGGAGAGACTTTATATTGACTGGTGTTATACAGCGGGCAGATTCTGTAAACGCTAACGGTAGAATATATCCTAGACATATTTTAGAGGTTGAGGTTGATAATTACAAAAAGATTATTGCAGAAAATAGAGCTTGGGGAGAGGCAGATCACCCAGATGATTCGACAGTATCATTAAAGTCAACTGCTTTAAGGATGTTAGATATTTGGTGGGATGGAAATGAAGTTTGGGGTAAAATAAAAATATTGCCAACAAGAGTTGGAAAAGATATTATGGTTATTGTTGAGGATAGTGGTGTTATTGGGATTTCATCCAGGGGCGTTGGTGAGACAAAAAGACAGAATGATAATGAAGTTGTAACTAGTTATACATTAGTTGCTTTTGATCTTGTATGTGAGCCATCAACAAACAATGCAATAATGAAACATAATAATGCTGTTGAGTTGAAAAGAGAACAAGTGGAAAATATCTTAAATAAAACTTTAAACAAGTCAGATAGAGTATATAGAATTTGTAATAGAATATTAAATAGATGTGATACTTATAGTTGTGAATTATAAGGAGTTAAATAGGTGAACTTATTAGAAAAATATATAGAGAATATAATTAAAGAAGAATTTAAGTTTTACAGGTTTGATCCTAAGTCTATGCAGATAACAGGCATGTCAACTAGTGGTGATATTGGTTGGTATGATGATATTGATGATATGTTGGCAGGCGGATATGGCGATGCAGGGGGTGATTACGGAGATGATGGTGGTGGTGACGATGATGGTGGTGATGATGGAGGAGATGGAGGAGAATAATTATGGGTGACATTAAATTTGAAAGACGATTGATAAAGGAGTTTTTTGATAAGCTGGATAGAGATAGGTTTTTACCACCAACAGAAGATGAGGAAAAACATCCTTATTTAAGTGTTAATGAGGTAGAGGAATTGGGAAGTTTATTGTCAGATATTAGTTCTGCGTTTATAAAGTTAGAAAAAATAGGCATTACAATTGGTAGTGATTTGTTGCATATTTTTAATCCACAAGAAGTTGATTCTTTTTTGAAAGAATTAGATGGGTTTTTTGACGAGTTAACAATAATTAAAGATGACATTGAAAATAAATTGTCAGGGAGAGAATAAAAATGGGACTTGGAACACCTTACTTTGGTCCGAATAATGTTGATGTATATAGAATGGCAAAAGACCCTTGGGTAACTTCTTCAATTGCGACCGCAAACGCCAACAGGATTACATTTGATAGCAAGGTTACTGGCCAAATTATGCTTCACAACACAGGAAGCTCAGATACAATCAGAATGGGGTTTACAGAAAATGGCGTAAATGGTAACAATTATGTGGAGTTAGGACCGAATGATTCATTAACGTTAGATGTTAGAATCTCAGAGTTATGGCTTAAGGCTCTTGGTGGCAGTGCTCCATATCAGCTATTTGCAGGGTTGACAGTGGTAAAAAGTCAAAATTTTTGGACTATCACTGGCTCAACAAATAATACAAAGGAAACTGGTTGGGGTGGCGTTGGTTAATATTTCTTTTCAATTTCAAATATTTTTTTGTCATTAATTAATCTTTAAAACTATATATATTAGAGAAGCAAATTATTTTGTTGTAGGAGAATTATACACATGGGATTTGGCGATAGCTTTCATGAAGGACAATTAGAAGTTCCCGTTTCTACTGGCAACTCTGGATTTAAAGATGGTGATATATGGTATAGATCAGACTTAGAGCAGCTTAAAACTAAAGTAAGCGGAAGTGTTTATACGTTAAGTGTTGGTGAAGATGATAGTGGAGATCCTGTTGTTATTTGGAACAATGGTGGAAATAAAATAAATACGACATCTTCGGTTGCAATAGCAGGCAACGAAGGAGATAGTTATTACGCAGATTCAGCCGGATCTGATCTGTTGTTGTTTGTTTCTGGTGCAATTGGTGGAAAAACTAGGGGCGAAGGTGTTGCTTTATTTGGTGGTGATACGGTTCATTCTGGAACAATATATGGTAGATATCCTGTTGCAAATGGTACAGAGTGGGTTGCAAATGTAGTTGGGCCTAATGGGGTACAAATTGACTCTGGTGTTAGTGGTCACAGGGTTATTGTTGGTAGTAATATGAATCCAATGGGACCACCGGCTTCTGATGCATACCTTTCAGTTTCTGGTTCTGTTGGAGGCAAGGCAAGTGGTGAGGGTGTGGCATTATTTGGCGGGGATACTGTTGTTTCTGGTACAATATATAATGCTTATGGAAGTCAATATACAGCAGGAATTTTAGATGTAAAGACTAAAACCTCTGATTATACGTTGCAAATTAATGATCAAGCGGTGTTTTTTGATGTTGGGTCAGGTGCGGCAACAGCGAGTTTGCCAAATGTTGGTGATTGTGAAGGTAAGGTTTATCATATTAAAAAGTTAGATGGTAGTCCAAATAGTCTATTAATTGAATCATCTATAGGTGAGAATATTGATGGTTCTGCTGGCCAAACAATAGTTACACAATTTAATTCTATAATGTTGGCTCATAGTGGGTCAGATTGGCTGATATTGTAAGGGGATAATTTATTATGTCGTATTTTAATTCAGTTAGTTTAGTAAGTGGTTCCACTGTTGCACATATTGATAGTGAGGTTAAGTTTTTATGTGTGGATAGTCCACTTCATTGCAAGGTTCATTGTGGCGATTTTTATGTAGCAACTGATATTGATGGTGATGTGGATTCTGGCTCTCCCAAGTTGTGGTTGCTTCAATGTCCTGCCGCAGTCGAGGTTCATGCTAGGATAGGAGTTAGTGCTAGTGATGAAATAGTTGTTAAGTTTTATGAAAACCCTATAGTGTCTAGTAGTGGTTCAAATGCACTGGTCAGGAATTATAATAGAGAATCTACAAACACTGGTTCTACTGGGCTGTTCATGAGTAACCCAACAGTTTCTAGTAATGGGGACATTTTGTTTGTAGAGTTGGTGGGTTCGTCTGCTAAAAAAAGTAATGTTGGAGGCTCATCGAATAATTTTGCAGAATGGGTGGGAAAGCCAGATACAGCATATTTGGTCGAAGTTGCCGCTACTAATGATAATACGAAGGCTAGTATACAAATTTCATTTTATTTAATTGACGAGTAGTTTTAATTATGGCTTATAAATATGATAAACAAAGGCAAAAAATGATATATCCATTTGTTGGATATAGCAAAAAACCTATTTTAAGTGAGGAGCTTGATGTGACAATAGATAAAGGAAGTATAAGTTTTACAAGTAGTGACTCTGAATCTGAAACATTCACAGAAGCTTTTACAAGTGTGCCAAAGGTAACACCAGTTCCCGTTGGTTCCGATGACACTGTTAATGTTAATTTGTATATCACTAGTGTTTCAACATCGGGATTTACTGTTGAGGCTAGTGCTCCATTTACTGGAACCGTTGATTGGATTGCTGTTGGAGATTAATTAAGTATGTCTACATTTAAAACAACTGATATATACGTTAGTAATAATGCCCATATTTCGGGAACATTATATACAGATAGTGTTGAGTTTGAACAGCTAGTTGTTTCGAGTTCAGTATATTTTCCTAACAACCTGTATGTTTCTGGAACTTCTGAGTTAAAAGATCTAGATGTAGATACAATGTATGTGTCAAATAATGCTTATTTTTCTGGAACTTCTGAGTTAAAAGATCTAGATGTAGATACAATGTATGTGTCAAATAATGCTTATTTTTCTGGAACTTCTGAGTTAAAAGATCTAGATGTAGATACAATGTATGTGTCAAATAATGCTTATTTTTCTGGAACAAATGAATTTAATGATGTATATGTTTCTGGAACTTTATATGGTGGAAGCGATGGGACGTTTGAGGTTAGAAATGCTCATTATTATGGTGGTATGAATTTAGAAAAAGATTCTAAGTATAAGTTTATATTTGGGCAGGCTGGGAGTGTTAATGATTCAATAAGGATTAATACTGAACATGCTAATGATACAATATTGTCATTAAGTGGTTCGTCTGCTAAAGGTAATGTTAGGTTTGTTGTAGGTGACGCTAGTGCGGAAATTGATGATGTGGTTTTTATATTGTCGCAATCTTGGGCCTCCGGTGCTGATAATAATGGTAGATTTTACTTTACAAACATGGGTGATGTTCCTACAAACATTACTGATGTTTTCTTTTTTGTGTCTGGTGCTATTGGGGAAAAAGGCTCTCATGGTGTAGCTTTGTTTGGTGGTGATATAATGTCTTCTGGTTCAATCAAAGCGTATGTGTCAGAGTCAGCAAAGGTTCCAAAGTGGCCTGTATTTATGGAGCCTGCAACTGCTGTTGCAATGCCATCTGATGTAGTTGGTTCAAGTTCTATTGATATATGGAATAATGCAGAACTTGATGTTGGTGGTCCTGGAAGTGTGGGGCTAATAACAAAATTTAATTGGACAGCAGACGAGGCAAACCAACAGAGTGCCAGTATTGTGTTTGAAAAAATGGTTCCCCCTATGCTACCAGAGACAAAAACTGATATTGAATTGGATTATGTTTATAAGTTAGATACAAATGGGGGGTCTGGAGGTGTTAAAGCAACATTTAAAGTTGGTTCTCAAGATGGTAGCGAGTCTAGCTATGAGCATATTTTTGATAGTGATGGTAGTTTTGTAAACACTGGTACTATTTTAAATGGGCTTAACTTTGTTCCAGGTAGTAGGTATGGCGTGACAATTGAATTATGTGCTAGTGGTAGTGCTACTGGAAGTGTGGGTCATTTTAAAACAATATTTTAATAATATGGGTTAATTATGTCTAATGGGAAAGAATATGAAAAAAGTTGAAGCTTGTTATGTTGTTGATTCTAGGGGTAAAAAAGGAGTGTTTGCCGGTGAGATTATTACCATAAAAGATATTGGACATAAGTGGGGTATCGCTGAGGTAGGTGAATATGATGACGGTCATCGACCATTGTTGTCAGTTGCCAAAGTTGATTTTGATTTAGATAGGTTTGATATTAGTGATGTTATTTTTAAAAAACTGAGAATAAGTAAAGATAAAAAAAAGGTGGTTTTTTCAAAAAAGATATATCATATAAAAGAAGATAATGATATTTTAATTGCAAAGGAAAACAAGGTTAAGAAAAATAATAAAAAATGATTATTTTGGAGGTTAGATATGGCGCTTAAGTTAAAAAAGTCTGTTATTAAAAACATTGTGAAAGAATGTCTTGTTGAGATATTGTCTGAAGATTTCATCAAGGGTGTCATTAGCGAAAATTTGAAAGGGATTTCAGTTGGCAGCAATAAGAAAAAGGTTGTAAGTGAAAACGTACAATATCAACAGCAGCAATCTAACAATTTAGTTGATGATGATGATGATGACAGTGCTAATGTTGATGGGGCAAATATAAATATCTTTAAATCTAAGATTTTAAATAATATTTTGGAAGATACAGCTAAAACCACATTGCCAGCACAGATGCAAAATGAAACTAGTTATGTAAGACAAAGGGCACAGCAATCAACTAATGTTATTGAAGAAAACTTTTCAGATGGGGAAAGTCATTGGTCAAAAATTTTAGAGGCTTGTGAGGGCAAAAAGTAGAAGTGGGGATAGGTAAAAAGAAATAACATTATAGAAGTAATTAATTATGGCAGATTTACATGTAGGAAGCGGTCAAGCATATAGTACAATAGGTGCAGCAGTACATGCATCTGGAAATGACGATAATATAATAATACATTCAGGCTCATATAATGAAGGCGTCTTGTTGTCTGGATCTACAGGTTTAACTTTTTCTGCTGCTGGCGATGGCAATGTTGATGTTGATCCAAATTATTTATATAATAATTGTTTTTATGTGTATCAACCAGCGCAGGGCACAACAATAAGTGGGTTAACATGTAGTAATTCAAATTATAATAATATATTAGTTGCAAACACAGCCGATGTTACATTATCAGATTTATATGTAAGGCAAACTAGCACCTCTTGGGCTGATGAGCTAATAAGTATTGGTAGTCTTTCAGCAGGAGGATCGTTGACAGCTTCAAATTGTGTTTTGTTTGGACCGTCAGACTTTGGTGGAAAAGGTTTTTATGTGCTTGGCTCTTCTATTAATGTTTTAATCGAACAATGTCAAATTACGCAACTTAGTTATGGTATTGAAGCTGATGGGAATCATGTACATGTTGATCGTTGTAAGGTTTGCGGTGGTGGCGGTAGCAAAAGTATGACATATGGAATATTTGCTGATGGTGTTTCTAAAATGACAGCATCTAATTGCTTAGTTTTTGATTGTGCTACTGCATTTAATAATGATAATACAGACAAGGCGTTATCAATATATAATAATACAGTTTATGGTGTTAATACAGGTGTCAGGGCATACAAGTATTTAAATGCAATTGATAACAATATATTTATTCTTTGTTCAACTGATGCCATAAAGGGTGACGGCGGGGGAGATCAAACACAACCGAGAAATAATTGTTTTTATGGGAATACACAGGATTATGATAATTATAATGCTGGAGCCAATGATGTTTTCGCTGATCCATTATTTACAAATGTTTCTCCTCCTACTTTTGACTTTACCTTACAGGAAAGTTCACCATGTAAAGATACTGGCGTTACAATAGGTTGGATAACTGATGATTACATTGGTACAACAAGACCACAAGGAGCTAGTTTTGATATAGGTGCGTATGAATTTATTCAAGGTGGTGGCACAACTACTCCTGATGATATTGTTTATTTTAAAATTTTAAATGGGAAGGTTAGCAAGATAGTTTCAAGTGGCAAATTGTCAAAGTTGTGGGGATAAAATATAAACAAGTGAACTTATTAGAAAAATATATTAGATTGTTGTTGGTTGAGGGAAGGGTTGATGATGCAAGGAGAGCAAACCCCAGGTTAAGTGACGATATGATTAATTTTTTGTCTAAAAGTGATCCTTCAAAGAACAATAAATATTTAGTTTGGATGGCTAAGCAAGTTGAATATAATTGGCAAGATAAAGTTATTGATATTGTTAACAAGTTTCATAATAACATTCAAAGGCTTCCAAAAGATAAAAGGAGCATAAATAATTATAAGACAGTGAAAGATCTTGAAAGTGAATTAAGTAAAATTTCAGATTTTTCAAAGCGTCAACAAAAGAAGATTGTAAAGAAAAAAGGCGCAGACATTGTATTTGAGAATGATGAAGTTGTGGTATTAATTCCGAAGACTCATGAGGCAAGTTGTTATTATGGAAGCAATACCAAATGGTGTACGGCTTCAAGGGATAACTCAAGTAATTTTAATAATTATTTAGGAAAAGTAACGTTATATTATATATTGCCAAAAGATGG
>Ga0233440_1001736_pt1 | contig 19330 bp, 14 predicted proteins | sample SI_123_September_5_FD_182791 | JGI IMG/M metagenome (GOLD analysis project Ga0233440, IMG submission 182791) | Seawater microbial communities from Saanich Inlet, British Columbia, Canada - SI_123_September2016_120_MG | ecosystem: Environmental > Aquatic > Marine > Inlet | place: Canada: British... | reverse complement strand
AGAAGTTCGCTGGTGCGCTTCTGGATGCCCCGGTCGACCTAAATCCCCATCAGGTGGAAGCTGCCCTGTTCGCTTTTAAATCGCCCTTTCCAAGGGTGCGATTCTCGCGGACGAAGTCGGACTGAGAAAGACCATCGAGGCAGGGCTCGTGCTCGCCCAGAAATGGACCGAGGGCATGGGTCTCGGCTTCCTGCCGGAATACCGTTCTCCATCAGCGGTCGTGCTGGCTGGTACGGAAAGAAGGGCAAACAGAACGCCCCTCTCGGGACCACTAGCGGCGGCGGCGACACCGCGGTGGAGAGCCGATCCGCCTGACCCTTGACGCCAGCAAGGCGATGTGGGGACCGAAGTACTCGCACTTTGTCGATGTCTGGGTTGCCTATTGCTATAGGCAGAACAAGTTCGGCCTTGACCAGGCCAAGAGCCCTGTCTGCAATGTCGCTCGGGGCGTGACTAATAACAGCTGCACCGAACAGTCGCTGTACTCCGGTATCACTGTAAAGTTCTGATCTAAGTCTCCATACTTGAATGGTTCAGCGATGACGTCGCGTAGTTTCAGTACTGTAGCGCAAAGACCGGAATCCGGGCGGTCCCGTCCTGAAAGGTGCGGCGGAGATCGGCATTTTCCTGTTGCGGGAATTGGCGAATTTCACGCTGGCCTTATTGCTGTTTTATGCCGCGCGAATGGCTGAACGGGTGTGCATTCGAAATGAGAATGCAGGCGAGGGCGCGGGCGAGCCGGTCTTTTCAAGGTGCAGCTCACTCGCGTGCCCGATTGGCAACTCGCGATCGGTAGCTTCAGAACGCCTGCGCCGTCTCTCCAATTATCCGCGGCGATGCCGAGTGGCCGCTTCTTGGAGCGCAAATTTTTGAAGATCGTCTCTGCGCTTGACATAAGTAAGTTTATTCTTACCCAGCAGGGCTGATCTGGTCGGCATGCATGGCACGATCGAATGAATATCGGACGCGCGTTTCCAGGAGGTCAGTGATCCGCAAACGAAAGCGAACCGACAGGGAGTGAGTGTTATAGGCCGTAAGTTTGAAAGTTGCTGACGCACTTTGTTTGCGGCTCGACGCGATCGCGCATCGCTCCGCGTTTTCTTTCCAGGTTGTCTGACATCGTGGCGACGGAGAAAAAGACGTATGACGGGGCCAGTCGGCATCGCCTTTCCAGACGGTACACCGCGTCTTGAACTGCGCGGCATTTGTAAGCGCTATCCTTCGGTCCTTGCTAACGACCAGATCAATCTTAAGGTCGCGCCTGGCGAGATACATGCCGTGCTCGGAGAGAACGGCGCCGGCAAGAGCACGTTGATGAAAGTCATCTACGGGTTGGTGAAGCCGGACGCGGGTGAGCTGATCTGGGGCGGCGAGGCGGTCGCGGTAACGAGTCCCGCGCAGGCGCAGCGTCTCGGCATCGGCATGGTGTTCCAGCATTTTTCGTTGTTCGAGACGCTGACCGTGGTGCAGAACATCGCGCTCGGTATGACCGGTAAGCCGGATCTCGGAACACTCTCGGCACAAATCGTTGCTGTCTCCGAACGCTACGGCCTTCCGGTCGACCCGAGCCGGTTGGTGCATACGATGTCGGTCGGCGAGCGGCAGCGGGTCGAGATCATCCGCGCTTTGCTTCTCAACCCGCGGCTTCTGATTATGGATGAGCCGACCTCGGTGCTGACGCCGCAGGCTGTCGAGAGGCTGTTCGAGACGTTGCGCCAACTTTCCGATGATGGCTGCAGCATTCTGTACATCAGCCACAAGCTGCATGAGATCAAGGCGCTGTGTCATGCGGCGACGGTGATGCGCGCCGGCCGCGTCACCGGCGTTTGCGATCCGCGCCAGGAATCGCCGCGCAGCATGGCCCGAATGATGGTGGGCGCCGATCTGCCGGTGTGCAGGCCGTCGTCGATCGCAGCCGGCACCGAGCGTTGTCTTGTGGTCGACAAGCTCACGCGTGCCGCGGATTCCGCGTTCGGCACCGCGCTCGACCAGATCGATCTGGTGGTGCATGCCGGCGAAATCGTCGGCATCGCCGGCGTCTCGGGCAACGGTCAGAAAGAGCTTTTGACCGCGCTTTCAGGCGAAACACCGATTCCGGAAAAGGGCCGGATCGAACTTCTCGGCAGACCGGTTGGCTGCACCGATCCGCTGACGCGCCGCCGGCTCGGTCTTTGCTTCGTGCCGGAAGAACGGCTCGGCCGCGGCGCGGTACCGACATTGACGTTGGCGGAGAATGCGCTGCTAACCGCGCACGACAGCGGCATGGTCAAAGGTGGTTTGTTGAATTTTGGCGCGATCACGGCCTTCACCCACCGCTGCATCGAGGGCTTCCAGGTCAAATGTGGTGGGCCGGATGCCGAAGCGCGCAGCTTGTCCGGAGGCAATTTACAGAAGTTCATTATCGGCCGCGAGGTGCTTCAGAAACCGAAGGTGCTGATCGTGTCACAGCCGACCTGGGGCGTCGACGTCGGGGCCGCTGCGTTCATCCGGCAGACGCTGATCGACCTTCGCAATACAGGCACCGCCATTCTGGTCATCTCCGAAGAACTCGATGAGCTGTTCGAGATTTGCGACAGCATCTCGGTCATGGTCAAGGGCCGACTGTCGAAACCAATTGCTACGGCCGAGACGGATTTGACCGAGATCGGTCTGATGATGACCGGCCTGTCTCAGCGACATGATGGCCACGCCGCTCAACGCGGCTCGGGAGATCGACAATGAAGCTCAAGCTTGAACGTCGGGTTGCGCCCTCCCAGATCATGCAATACCTTTCTCCGCTCTTGGCGGTCGGGCTGACGGCGCTGACCGGACTCTGCATGTTCATCGCGATGGGCAAGGATCCAGCAACCGCGTTTTACGTGTTTGCCGTGCAGCCGATCGAAAACCTCTACGGCGTCGGCGAACTCCTTATCAAGGCGTCGCCGCTGATCCTGATCGGGCTCGGTCTTGCGGTTGGTTTCCGCGCCAATGTCTGGAACATCGGCGCTGAAGGCCAGCTCACAGTGGGTGTGATCTTTAGTGGCGTGGTAGCGCTGCACTATGGACCTCAGGGCGGATCCTGGGTGTTGCCTGCGATGGTTGTCGCTGGCGCGTTCGGCGGCATGCTGTGGTCGGCGATCCCCGCGTTTCTGCGAACGCGTTTCAATGCCAACGAAATTCTCACCAGTCTGATGCTGACTTATGTCGCTCAGCTTTGGCTGAGTTACCTGATCTATGGACCATGGCGCGATCCCAACGGATTCAATTTCCCGCAATCGGAGCCGCTCGCTCCAAGTGCCTTGTTTCCGATTCTGATCGAAGGCACGCGGCTCAACGCCAGCGTTTTGATTACGCTCGCAGCTGTCGTGTTCACGTGGTTTATCCTCAAGCGAAGCTTCGTCGGCTACCAGTTGCAGGTGGTTGGTCTGTCCGAGCCAGCTGCCCGGTATGCCGGCTTCAACGGTCGCCGCGCGGTGTGGATCGCGATGCTGGCAGGCGGAGTCGCATCGGGAATCGCTGGTGTCGGTGAAATCGCCGGACCGCTCGGCCAACTCTTTCCGACGGCCTCACCCGGTTACGGCTTTGCCGCCATCATTGTAGCCTTTCTCGGGCGTCTCCAGCCGATCGGCATCGTGCTCGGTGGTCTGTTGATCTCGCTGCTCTATCTCAGCGGAGAGGCGGCCCAGATGACGCTCAACCTTCCGTCGGCGATCACCGGTCTATTCCAGGGCGTGCTGCTCTTCTTCCTGCTTGGAGCAGACATCCTGATCACCTATCGCATCCGCGTAATACCGGGCACCGTTAAATTGAAGAAGGTAACTGCGTGATGGATACCTTGTCCGCCATTGTGATTGCGACGCTCGTGGCTGGAACGCCGCTCGTCTATGCCGGGCTCGGCGAACTCGTCACCGAGAAATCTGGAATGCTCAATCTCGGCGTCGAAGGCATGATGCTGTTTGGTGCGGTGACTGCCTTCGCTGTCACCCATGCGACGCATAATCTGTGGCTCGGCGTTCTTTTTGCCGCATTCGCCGGAGCTGTACTGGCGGCGATCTTTGCCTTGCTCACGCTTACGCTGAAGGCCAATCAGGTTGCGAGCGGCCTCGCCCTGGCGATCTTCGGGGCCGGCGCGAGTGCATTTCTCGGCAAGCCTTACGTTGGCGTCGCACTGGCACGCGAGCCTTCTGAACTTGCCGCATGGGTGAGCGGCATTCCATTGATCGGTTCGACTCTCGTGCTATTGCACCCGCTGATCTATCTGTCGTGGGCCGCCTTCGGTGGTGTGTTCTGGTTCCTTTACCGCACGCGCGCTGGTCTCGTCCTTCGTGCTGTCGGTGAATCGCCGGCCTCAGCCCACTCGATCGGCTACCCGGTCAACACCGTGCGCTTGTACGCGGTGTTGTTCGGCGGCGCGATGGCCGGCATCGCGGGCGCCTATCTGGCGGTGGTCTACACATCGCTCTGGGTGGAAGGCATGACCGCCGGTCGCGGCTGGATCGCGCTTGCGCTCGTTGTCTTTGCGACATGGCGACCGGAACGGGTGCTGCTCGGAGCCTATTTGTTCGGCGGTATGACGACGGTGCAGCTGTTCGCTCAGGGCGCCGGCATCCCGGTCCCTCCAGAGATGATGTCGGCGTTGCCCTATCTGGCGACGATCGTCGTGCTCGTTCTGATCTCCCGCAATCCGACATTGGTTCAGCTCAATGCGCCGGCTTCGCTCGGCAAGCTGTTCCATGGCGAAGCCTGATTTTTCTCGTCGATATACTGCCGAATTTACCAAGTCGCGCAGGTAGAAAATCAAACGGTTCGTCTGCGCCGGACCATCAGGAGGAAATGAATATGTTCTCGATGACCAGGCGTAATTTCCTGCGTAGCTCCGCCGCTGGCGCAACCATCGGCCTCGGACCAGGGTTAAAGGCATTTGCTCAAAACGAAGTTCTGAAGGTCGGTGTCGTCCATCAAGGGCCGATTGCCGAGAACGGTTGGGAGGCGTTCCATGCCCGCGCTTGGCGTTCGCTCGAATCCAAGTCCGGCGGCAAGGTAAAGGTCACGGTGCTCGACAACGTGCAGCAGGCCCAGGATGCAGAGCGTGTCTTCCGTCAGCTTGCCGCACAGGGGCATCAGCTGATCATGGGCACTACGTTCTCCCAGTACGCAACGCTTCGGAAGTTAGCGCCGACCCTGCCCAAGACCAAATTCGAATGCTGCGCTGGCATCGGAACGCTGGACAATCTCGGAGTTTTCGAGGCTCGCTCTTACGAGGGCACCTATCTCACCGGCATTGCCGCCGGCAAGATGACCAAGAGCAACGTGCTCGGCTGGGTCGGCGCCTTCCCGGTGCCGCAGGTGATCTACGGCCTTAACGCGTTCATGCTCGGCGCGCGCAGCGTCAATCCGAATGCGGTGTGCAAGCTGATCTGGGCCAACGCCTGGAGCGATCCGGCGAAAGAGAAGGATGCCATCAACGCGCTGGTGTCGCAGGGTGCTGACGTTCTCTCAGGCAGCCCGAACACGCCGGTGCAGGGTCTCGCCGCTGAAGAGAAGGGCGTGTGGTCGATCGGCAGCTCGGGCGACTTCTCGGCATTCGTCAAGAACAGGCAGCTGACCTCGTTCGAACTTGATTGGACGTCTGCGTATGCCGAGGCCGCACAAGGCGTGATCGACGGCAAGTGGAAGGCGGAATCGAAATGGCGCGGCCTTGGACCAGGCGGCTTCGTTCGCATGACGACGCAGAATGCGGCGCTTCCCGCCGAGGTGCGTGCGCTGATGGCCGAGAAGGAAAAGGCTATTCTCGAAGGTAAATTCCATCCCTTCACCGGCGAGATCAAGGATCAGTCCGGAAAGGTACGTGTTGCGGCCGGCGCCACCATGCCGGACGCCGAGCTGCGCAGCATCGACTGGCTGGTCGAAGGCATCCAGGGGCAGCTGCCGCGCACCTGATCGCCGAGCATCTGCGATGGACGCCGCCGCGAAAGCGGCGTCCATTCTCCGTTTCCACTCGTGCTTCTCATCTGAAGGTTTCGACCCATCATGCCGTCGCTCGATCTCGTTCTCGACAACGCCCGTCTTCCCGACGGGACGGTTCAGGCCATTGGCATTTCCGGCAGCCGGATCGTCATGCTTGCGGAAGGCAGCGCTGAGGTTTCAGTCGGGCGCGAGCGCCACGATCTTGGCGGTGCACTCGTGCTTCCGGGTTTCGTCGATGGACATAATCATCTCGACACCACGTTCTTTGGCGATGTTTGGCGGCCGCATCAACGCTGCACCGCGGGCTTCAATGTCGGCGAACGCCTCGCGATCCAGAAGGACTGGCTTGCCCGGGGCGCTTCGCTGGCGATTCGCGCCGGCGCGCTGGTGGAGCGGGCGGTGAGCCGTGGCACCACCCATATGCGCACGCATGTCGAGATTGATACCGATTTCGGATTGACGCATCTCGAAGGCATTTTGGCGCTGCGCGAAAAGTATCGCGATGTGGTGTCGATCCAGATCGTCGGGCTGGCGCGCGGTTTGCTTGTGCGGCCCGGAACGCGGGAGCTGCTCGATGAAGCACTCGCGCAAGGCGCGGACGTGGTCGGCGGCCTCGACTCCGCGAGTTTCGAGGGCGACATTGAAGCCCATCTCGCTCTTGTTTTTGCGCTCGCCGAGCGCCACGGCAAGGGCATCGATCTCCATCTGCATGACGGCGGTCAGCTCGGATTGCACACGCTGGACCGGATGGCGGCGCGCACGCGTGCCGCCAGTCTCGAAGGCCGCGTCGTCGCGAGTCACGCCTACGCACTCGGCGAAGTGCCTCGCGATGCGATGATGCGGACCGCTGAAAATCTCGCTGCGGCAAACGTGGCGATCATGACCAATGCGCCGGGCGATCATCCATTTCCGCCGGTGCTGGCGCTACGTGACGCTGGCGTCACCGTGTTCGCGGGCAACGACGATATCCGCGATTCCTGGTGGCCTTATGGCGATGGTGACATGCTCGAGCGCGCGATGATGATCGGCTACAGGTCCGGCTTCAACACCGATGATGAACTCGCTTGCGCCTTTGACATGATCACTCAGGCTCCAGCCAACGTCCTGGGAATCCCTGATTACGGGCTTACAATCGGTTCTCTAGCCGACCTCGTCGTGGTGGATGCCGATCATGCGCAGATGGCGGTCGTGGCGCGACCGGTGCGTCGCGGTGTCTACAAGTCCGGGCGATTGGTCGCGCGTGGTGGCGTCTTTCTCGATCACGCGGCAAATCTATAGAACAACGATGCTTGTGACGCCAAACGTTGAACAGACCGGATTGCAGCGCCGTATGAGGGGATGCAAAGGCGGTACCTCCCGCTACATTCCCGTACGCGATCTCGCGCTGATCCAGGGAAGGCGACGGCGCCTCTCAGTCGCAATTCTTAAAATTACATAGCATTTTCAATAATGTATGAGTTCGCTGTTTTATTCTGAATGGTGCTCCATTTTCCCCACCCGCAATCAGTCGATGTCGAATCGCACGCCCTGGGCGAGCGGAAGATCGTGGCCGAAGTTGATGGTGCTGGTAACCCGGCGCATATAGGCCTTCCATGCATCTGAACCTGCCTCGCGTCCGCCGCCGGTTTCCTTTTCTCCGCCGAATGCGCCGCCGATCTCTGCGCCGGACGGGCCGATGTTGATATTGGCGATGCCGCAGTCGGAGCCGCTGACCGAAAGAAACTTCTCCACCTCGTGCATGTCGGTTGAGAAGATCGAGGATGACAGCCCTTGCGGCACGTCGTTGTGCAGCGCCAGCGCTTCGTCGAACTCCGAATATTTCATGACGTAGAGAATCGGCGCGAACGTCTCGCGCTGCACCGGCCCGGTCTGCGCCGGCATTTCGGCGAGGGCAGGTGCTACATAATGCGCTGCGGGGTATTGGTCTGCATCGACGCGCTCGCCGCCAAAAACCTGTCCGCCGAATGTCCGCGCTTCCGCCAGCGCCTCCTGCATTTTCAAAAAGGCGGTCTCGTCGATCAGCGGGCCAACGAGCACGTCATCCTTCACCATAGGATTGCCGATCCGGACCGACGCATAGACCTGCTTCAGCCTTCTGACGAATGCATCATAAACACTGTGATGAACGAACAGTCTGCGAAGCGATGTACAGCGCTGGCCGGCCGTGCCGATGGCGGCGAAGGCGATGGCGCGAACGGCAAGATCAAGGTTCGACGACGGGCACACGATCGAGGCGTTATTGCCGCCAAGCTCCAGAATGCTCCGGGCAAAACGTTGCGCCAGGCGCGGACCGACCATTCGCCCCATGGCTGTGGACCCGGTTGCCGAGACCAGCGGAACGCGCGGATCATCGACCAGCAGCTCGCCGACATCTCGCCCGCCGATCAGCACCGTCGAGAGGCCGGCCGGTATGCCATTGATTTTCGCTGCCGCGCGCTCGAACAGGGCCTGAACGGCGAGCGCCGTCAGCGGCGTCCTTTCCGATGGCTTCCAGATCACCGGGTTGCCGCAGACGAGGGCGAGGGCGGCGTTCCACGACCAGACCGCAACAGGGAAATTGAAGGAGGTGATCACCCCAACGGGACCAAGCGGATGCCACTGCTCCATCATCCGGTGGTTGGGCCGTTCGCTCGCGATGGTGAGGCCGTAGAGCTGGCGGGAGAGACCGACTGCGAAATCGCAGATGTCGATCATCTCCTGAACCTCGCCCTGTCCTTCCGACAGGATCTTTCCGGCTTCGATGGTGACCAGGCGTCCAAGCGCGATCTTGGCGCTGCGCAGTTCGTTGCCAAGAACGCGAACGAGTTCACCGCGCTGCGGCGCAGGAATCGTCCTCCATGCAAGGAACGCTTCTTGCGCCCGGGCGATCGCTTCGGTCGCGCTGCTGGCGGTTGCATCCTGCACGTTGGCAATCGTCTCGCCGGTGAGCGGCGAGCGCACAGTGCGTGAGCCTTGGGAGTAGAGATTGCGCGGAACGCCGAGTTCCTGAAGAAGCAGATCGACATCAGTTGCGAGAGTCATGCCGTGCTCCGGGGAATCCTGGCTTTCGGGAGGCGGAACAAAGCAGATGATGCCCGCCTCAGGCGTGTAGCACAAAACTGCGCCTCCGGTCGGGTTGTTGCACTCCTCCTCCGGGGCCCGGAGCGAGAAAATCGACGAGATATGTCAATCTTGACCTCATAGCCTTGGCTGTCCCGCCGCACCTCGGCCGCGCGGCAAAGACGCTCCCCATAGCTCCCATCGTCAGGCACCGCCCTCGCGGGCGAGCTGTATCGTATCTGGGCAGATGGTGAGAACCATGCGCGAAGCATCGCAATGGTTCATACGCCCGGTGTCGGCTGGGTGTTTCCTTGATGAAACTCTTAAAGCACGAACGTGCTCCTTGGTAGGGATGAGCAGAGTTGCGTCACCAAGGGGGCACTAAACCGTGCCCTCCATTTGCTCCGAAACATCCTCTGCTTGCTGAGCTAGCCATTGCCGCAGCGGCCTGACCCTGAGACAATCTTGCGTCAGCGGACACGCCTGCTTGTCCTTCTGTGGAGCCTTCGATGCCTCGATTGCGCCTCACCATTGCTTCTGTCCTCGCGGCGATCGGTGTCATTCTGTGGCAAGCGCCCGGCGCAGCCCGGGACAAGCCGCCGCCGAGCGAATGTCTTGCGATCGCTCAGTCACTTCCGCGCGTCATGTTCGCCAGCCTGTCGCGCGCGGCGGCGGAAACGAACGAGGTGACGATCACCTATGCGGGCCACTCGACCTACATCCTAGAAACGCCTCGCAACGTCACCATCGCCACCGATTTCAGCGGCGCTTACACCGCCGGCAAGTCGCCCAATGTCGTGACCATGAACCGGGCCCATTCGACGCATTACACACTCAGCCCCGATCCGCGCATCGCCCATGTGCTGCGCGGCTGGGGCGAGGACGGTCAGCCGGCGCGTCATGCCATAGTGATCGGTGATGTGCTGATCCGGAATGTCACGACTGACATCCGCGCTTACCGTTTCGACTCCGAAGCCCTGCAGAAGGACGGCAACTCGATTTTCATTTTCGAAGTGGCTGGCCTGTGCATCGGCCACCTCGGCCACCTGCATCATCCGCTGGATGAGACGCATTACGCCGCGATCGGCCGCCTCGATATCGTCATGGTGCCGATCGACGGCACTTTCACGCTGTCGCTCGGTGGCATGTCGGAGATCACACGCCGGCTGCGCTCCTCCATCGTGCTGCCGATGCACCGGTTCGCGACCCCGCTGAGCGATTTTCTCGCGCAGATGAACGGACAGTTCGAAATGGACATCCGCCCCGAGCGGTCGTTCTCGATTTCGCGCGACACGCTGCCGAAGAAGCCGACCATTATTGTTCTGGATGGGGTGTAGTATCGAAGCCTGCCACAAGCGGGCCCGCGACGCTGGTTCCAGAGCATAGGGCAGTAACGCTTACGCCGGCGATATGATGTACGGAGAAGAGAATTTTTCGCTTTTATTCAGATAGTTGACGTTGCGATCAGGTCGATGGTCTTCTCATTCTGACCCACATCGGACATCGACGTTTCTAACCGGCACGGAACTGGCGCTGGTCGCCTCCTCGGTGTACGCTTTCGATCCAAGCCATTGTAGGCAAGCTGGGTGCAGTCAGGCTTTTTTTTAAGGTCGGAGGCATTCAATGAAACTCAGTCGCAATTTGCTCGCAGGAGCCAGTCTTTTCGCCCTGAGTTGTGTCTCAGCATTAGCGCAGCAGGTCACGGGTGTTCTAGGCTCGCCCGGCGCCACCATCACCATCGACGGGAGGCAGCTTCCACTGCCCCCTCCGGCATTCGGCGGGATGATCAAGGAGAAGGCTTCGGAGTCGACGGCTTGGTGGGCACCGCGTGTCGTGCCGCCGAAGGGCGCGCCCAATGTGTTGCTCATTATGACTGACGACCAGGGTTTCGGAGCACCGAGCACCTTCGGCGGTGTTGTCCCCACACCCGCAATGGATCGCATCGCTGCTCAGGGCCTGCGCTACACCAATTTTCATTCCACCTCACTGTGCTCACCGACGCGGGCGGCGCTCATCACCGGCCGCAATCATCACTCTGTCGGCTTCGGAGTGGTCGGCGAAATATCGACGGGATTCCCAGGTTACGACTCGATCATTCCGATCGAGAAGGGCACCATCGGCACCATCCTGAAGGCGAACGGGTACGCCACCTCGTGGTTCGGCAAGAACCACAACACGCCTTCATATCAATCGAGCCAGGCCGGGCCATTCAATCAATGGCCCAATGGCATGGGCTTCGAGTATTTTTATGGTTTTGTTGGCGGCGATGCTAGCCAGTGGCAGCCGAACCTGTTTCGCAACACCACAGCAATTTATCCATTCCAGGACAATCCCAACTGGAACCTGACGACCGCGATGGCCGACGAGGCCATCCAGCACATGAAACAGCTCAAGGCGATCGCGCCCGACAAGCCGTTCTTCGTCTATTACGTCCCCGGCGGCACCCACGCGCCGCATCATCCGACGCCGGAGTGGATCAAGAAGATCAGCGACATGCACCTGTTCGACCAGGGCTGGAACAAGCTGCGGGAGACGATCTTTGCCAACCAGAAGCGATTGGGCATCATGCCCGACCACGCCAAGCTGACGCCGTGGCCGAAGGAATTGCCGCAATGGGATACTGTCGGCGAGTTGGAGAAGATGCTCTTCATCAAGCAGGCAGATGTCTATGGCGCCTACCTCGCCTACACCGACGATGAGATCGGCCGTGTCATTCAAGCCGTCGAAGATCTCGGAGAGCTTAACAACACCTTGATCATCTACATCGGCGGTGACAACGGCGCGAGTGCCGAAGGCATGATTAACGGTACGCCCAACGAGTTCACGACCTTCAATGGTGTCCCGGTGCCCGTGAAGGCTCAGTATCTCTGGTACCCGTTCTGGGGCTCGGACAAGACTTTCCCGCATTTTGCCGCGCCGTGGGCGTGGGCGATGGACACTCCATTCAAGTGGGTTAAGCAGGTGCCGTCGCATTTTGGCGGGACTGCCCAAGGCGTCGTCATGTGCTGGCCTAGCCATATCAACGATGTCGGAGGTATCCGTCGCCAATTCCACCACGTCATCGATATTGCCCCGACCATCCTCGAAGCGACCGGCATTTCGCAACCTGACACGATCGATGGTATCAAACAGAGCCCCATGGAAGGGGTGAGCATGGCGTATACATGGGAGAAGGCGAACGCCAATGCCAAGACGACGCACACGACCCAGTATTTCGAGATGCTCGGTAATCGCTCCATCTATCACGATGGATGGGTTGCGGCCACGACGCCGATCACGCTTCCATGGGAGCTAAGTAGTGCGCCCCCACCGGATGTGATCACGGGATACAAGTGGGAGCTCTATAACGTCGAGGAGGACCCCACCCAGTTCAATGATCTGGCCACCCAGATGCCGGAGAAGGTCAAGGAGCTGCAAGCCGTCTTCGATATCGAGGCGAAGAAGTACAACGTGCTGCCGCTCGATAACACGACGCTCGCGCGTTGGAATACGCCGCGCCCAAGCCTGACGGCAGGGCAGATAGTGTTCAACTATTCGGGCGAACTGACCGGTGTGCCGGCTAGCGCTGCGCCGAGCATTCTCAACAAGTCCTATACCATCACCGCCGAGGTCGAGATTCCCAAGGGTGGCGCTGAAGGGATGATCGTCACCGAAGGCGGACGTTTCGGTGGCTACGGGCTGTTTCTGAGTAAGGGTGTGGCGGGCCTTCGGCGGGGTAAGCCCGTGTTCCTCTACAACCTGCTCAACCTCAAGCGCACGGTCTGGTCGGGACCGGAGTTGAGCGCGGGCAAGCACACCATCGTCTTCGACTTCAAGCCGGATGGGCCGGGATTGGGCAAGGGCGGTACGGGTGTTCTTTCAGTGGATGGCAAGGAAGTAGACCGGAAATCCATAGAACACGGTACGCCCGTCACCTTCCCGGAGGACGAGACCTTCGACGTCGGCCAGGACACCCGCACCGGTGTCGCGATGCTCGAGTATCGCTACGATCCTCCGTTCAAGTTCACGGGCAAGATCAACAAGCTGACGTTCAAGCTCGGACCAGAGCTGAAGGATCCGGCGCAAGCCAAGGCAGAACTCGGGCCTATACCTGCGCCGGAGCCGGACCCCATTGAAGAGTCGAAGTCTCAAAAGCCATCCGCGAAGGTTGGGAAGAAATGAAAGGCGTACTGGCGTTCGCTGCCGTCAGCGAAGCTGCAACGGGACTGGCGCTGTTGATCGCCCCGTCGCTGGTTGGCCAGTTGTTGCTGGGCGAGCAGCTTTCCGGTGTCGCAACGCCGGTCGCGCGTGTCGCCGGCATTGCGCTGATTGCCTTGGGGGTCGCCTGTTGGCCAGGGTGGCCGCCACTCCCGGGCATGTTGATCTACAGCGGAGCCGTCACCCTGTATTTGGCTTACCTCGGTTTCGCAGGTGGCTTGAGTGGCGTCTTTCTGTGGCCGGCGGTCGTCTTTCATCTCATACTGACCGCGCTCTTAATGCGCGGCGGCCGCCAAAGCTGCGACCTGCGGTAAACACCTGAAGATGACGCTTCAAGCGAAGTCTTCTTGTGGCGCACCGCGGACATTCGGACTGACATCTTCGCGAAAGGGCTATCCCAGAGAGTCTCGTTCTGTTGGGCAAGTCGCCGCTTAACCAAGCGGACTCTCGGACGATCAGGCCCCGTTTATCCTGACTATACCGGCGGTCTGGAGTTGGCTGAAGCGAACGCTGGCTCCCGGCGATAAATTTCGTATGAATTGGCGCGATCCGGTCAGTCGCGCACTAGAACGCGCTAGCCAGATCCTTCGCGCCCTGAAGATTGATCTGGTTGTCCATCCGGGCATCTGTCGCCGCCAGCAGCTTCGAGACGACATTGTTGCGGATCGCCACCGGATTGCGCTCATAGCCGTTGCGCTGGAAGAAGTTCGATGTCGGCACCACGGCGCGCATCGCCTGCGGCATCGACACCATATCGAACCCGTTGCCATCGCCGGTCAGGTTCATCATCTCCAGTTCGGCGGCGGTCAGCGGCGCGGTGTAGCCCTTACGTTTGGCGAAGTTCACCGAGTCCATCAGCTTCAGTGTCTGCAGCAGCGGCCCGACATCGATGTCGAGATTGAGGGCGTGAACCGCGATGCCGCGCGGGGTGACGCCGAGCTTTTCATGCGCGCTCCATTGATTGGGCACGGACTTGCAGAACGCGACCATCTGCTGGACGATGGCTGTCTTCCGCTGCAGCTCGGCCTTCTGCGCGCCGCTGGCCTGGTGGGTCTTGTCGCCCAACGCTTTGAGAATGATGCCGCCATGTTCGGCCAGAAGGCTGATGGTGTTGGTGGTCAGGAGCTGGTTGTAGCCGAGCGCGGTGGAGATCGCGCGGGCGCCGGGGCGGTTACCTTCAAGCCCGGCCTGCACATCGTATTTTCCATTGCCGCCGGATTCGAAGCTGTAGATCCGAACCGCTTGATCTCTGGTCAGGCCATAATCCGATGCAACTTTCGCGTAAGCACGCTTGTAGTCGATCTCGGTGGCGGGCTTGCGCGGGTTGAAATGGAAGTGCTCCTGCGCATTGGCCAGGAAATCGGCCACCACCGGTAATGGCGCGCGGGGTTTCGGCGGTTTCTCCGGCGGCGAGGGATCGACCGGCTTCGGCGGACCGGTATAGACCGGCGGCTGGGTCAGGACGTAGTCCTCGGCGACGATGGTCTCGTTGTTGCGGCGCTTGGCGTTACGTGCGCGCCGCTTGTCGCCAATCGCCGTCCAGTAGGTTGAGGCAGCCTCGTCGAACTGCTGGCGGACGGCAGTATATTCGGCAAGTTTCCGGCGATAGTCCGCGATCTGCTGCGGTGTCTGGGCGAGGGCTGCGGACGATAGCGTTGCTACGATCGCGGCAGTTGCCATGCACGACGTCGTCCATCGAAACCATCTCACATAAACACCGCCACGTTCTGCCTGCTGACCAGTACCGGCTGTCTATCAGCATTCCACAGAGTCGTCGCCTGGCTGGAATAGCCGCCCACGACGTTCTCGGCCTTGGTTTGCAGAAGCCACCAGCCGTCAATGGTCTCGATCCTGTCGGTCAGAAGGTCGATCGCCCAGGTCATGGTGCTGATCGGTCCCGGCCGCTCGAACAACACGAGCGCCGCAGGGGGCGGTGCGTCGGTGAGCGCCACCAGCGCCGCGATCGATGCCGGCTTCGCGGGATCCTGATGACGCAGCCAGATCGAAAAATTCGGATGCTGGCCCTGGCTGAAGGGCGGACTGCCGCCGGCGAAACGCCCTTCGAAATGCTGGATGAAATTCAGTCCGGGGATCTTGCGGAAAAACGGCGGACAGGTCTCTGGCTCCGGCACCGCCGGCGCGGCCAGGCTGCCATATCCCACGGCCGACGCGCGGGCCGTGCCGTAACAAAGCGTGGCCCGCGTCGCGAGACCGGCTTCGCCGAACAGGTCGACGCCGACGAACACCGTGGACTTTCCCCTGCGCAACTCGGTGGGGCGGATCATCACCGTGCCGGCGGCCGGTCCCACGAAGCTGAATTGCGCGGAGCGCAGCGGCGGCAGGTCGCCGAAGTGCTGCGCCACGCTTTCAAGGCAGAAGGCTGCGGTCAGGCCGCCGTAAATGGTGCGGCCTTGAAGCCAGTCCTCCGTCGCTGTGACGGAACTGGTCTCGCCGTCGGCGGTGATACTTGCCATCAATGCGGTGAAATCAATCATCGTCTTGCGCCTGTTCCTGAAATTCGCCCGCGAGGTATATCCGCACAAAGCGCCCGCGTCCTAGTCATGGCTCCTATGATGCCAAACTTGCACCGGCATCACACTGTGGACCGCATTCAAATTCGCTTTGACTCATCGCGGACTCATTCCGTCAGTAAGGCTGACCGAATCGAGTTATCAACAGGCGTTTGATCGGCACTTTCGAATCATTCTCGCTTCACGCTACGAGATCGTTTCAAATGTGAAGCTTGCGTGACTGTGGCGTTCGCGTGCGGGACGACGATCATGAACAAAATTGTTTCGCCGAAAGGTATCGTTTCGAGTGAGTTGTCGAAGTTGTTCGGCGATGTTCCGAAGCCGGACCGCGCCGAGTGGGAGAAGACACTCAAGGCGCTGAAGCCGTGGTTGAGCCCGGAGAAATTCGCGGAGACCGAGGCGATCCACTGGCGCATGTTCGACCGCGCGAACCGCTGGCACGAAAGCCAATCGCTCTCGTCGCACGACTGACGCTCTACTTGTCATTGCGAGGAGCGGAGCGACGAAGCAATCCAGTCTTACTTGTTGCTTCTGGATTGCTTCGCTTACGCTCGCAATGACGCTATCAACGCTCCTGTTGTATGATGATCTCAGAGCAGTCCTGCTCAAACGCCGCTGCTGGCTGGCGTTTCGATCGGTACGTCGCTCGTCTTGGTCCGATCCGGCGTCTCGTCCTTCCAGCGCACTGATCCCAGAGGCCGCTCCAGCATGCGGTGAACCTTGATCGGTTCCGGCCCCAGATGAAATCCGATGGCCTTGAGCTGCACCTCACGCTCGGATTGGGTCGAGCGGTTGCGCTGGCGCAGATAGTCGAGCCAGGTCGGGCAGTGATAGCGTTCGATCCATAGCTCGGGGTCGGCGATGTCGCGCGCGATCGACCAGTCATAGGCGCCATTGCGCTGGCGGATGGCCTGGAGCTGCAGCATCGTTGTGTAGAATGCACGGGCCTGTTGCTGATTCACGCGGTATTCGATCTCGACCACGATCGGCCCGCTTCGCTGCGAGATGGAAAGGTTCACCTCCGGCTCTTCAAGCGCATCGACCGCGTCGTTGTTGGCGCCTTCGGTCGAGGGCATGCGCAGCCAGATCGCCAGCACCGGCGAGACGAACATGGCTGCCCCGGCAATCAGCAGCGCCTTGTCCACGCCGGCGCCGTTGGCGACATATCCCCACAACCAGCTTCCGATCGCGACGCCGCCGGCAATCGCAGCCTGATACGCCGCCAGCGCGCGGCCCGCGACCCAGCGCGGCGTCGAGAGCTGCACCCCGATGTTGAACAGCGTGACCGCGATCATCCAGGACGCGCCGGCCACGACCAGCGCTGCGCCGGTCAGCGCCGGCCAGTGGCTGAGCGCGAGCACGCCGATCGCGAGGCCCATCGTCAGCGCACATAACCGGACGGCATACTCGCCGCTCAGGTGCGCGCGCACGCTGGAGATATTGAGCGCGCCGAGCACGCCGCCCATGCCGAAACAGCCGAGCATGATGCCATAGGTCTGGGCGCCGCCGTGCAGGATGTCGCGCGCCACCAGTGGCAACAGTGCCAGCACTGAACCCCCGGCGATACCGGTCACCAGTGTCCGGTACAGCACGATGCGGATCGGCGGCGAGTGAACGATGTAGCGGACGCCGGATACGACAGCGCGGCGCAACCGCTCCGGTGGCAGCCGCGAGGGCTCCAGCGACCGCTGCCAGAGATAAAGCACGACGATCAGCGGAATATACAGCAGCACGTTGCAGACGAAGGCCGCCACCGCGCCCGCCGCCGCCACGATGATGCCGCCCAGCGCCGGGCCGAAGCTGCGTGCAATGTTGTAGCTGATGCCGTTGAGCGCGACGGCCGAGGGCAGTGTCTCGGCGGGCACCTGTTCGCTGACCGAGGCCTGCCACGCCGGGCCGAACAGCGCCATCCCGCTGCCGATCATGAAACAGAACAGCAGCAGGCTGTTCGGCGTGAGGGCGTTGAGATAGGCGAGAACCGCCAGCGTCACTCCGCCAACGAGGCCGAGCGACAATGCAATCAGGCCGACGACGCGCCGGTCGTACATGTCCGCGATGGCGCCCGCGGCCAGCGACAGCAGCATGATCGGCAGCATCAGGGCGGTCTGGACCAGCGCCACCATGCCCGCCGACGACGTCATCTGGGTCATCGACCAGGCTGCGCCCACGCCGTTGATCATCAGGCCGAGATTGGTGAGCAGGCTGGCCGTCCAGATCCGCCGGAACACCGCATGCCGCAGCGGCGCGGTGATCCCGTCGGCCGACAGCAGGGATCGTTTGGCGGGCTTGTCGGTCGTTGTGCTCACAGGAATCCTTTGAGAGGGTTCGAAAAACGGAATGGCTGAATCGCGATACGAAGCAGGAATGTGTTCCAATCGGAGAGCGATGGAAAGAGATTTGCTACCAGCGCCATTGCCCGTCGTCGGTCCAGCGGGAGCGATATCCGATCAGGCGCATCCAGACCGTGACGATCTGGTCGAAGCCGATGATGTAATCGCAGGCCTTGTCGCGCACCCATTTCGTGTCTGCCTTGACGTCGGCGATGGTTTTCTCGCTGGCGTAGGAAAACAGCTGAAGCGGCTTCGACGGATCGCTGACCTCGGCGCGGTTGGCGATCAGTTCGCGATCCAGCTTGTTGAACACCACGCATGGCGTGCTCGCATAGGTCAGCCGCTCTTCGTCGGTGACGACACGCGCGTTGTCGGGCGGCGGTACGATTTTATAGGACAGCAGGATTGCTGCCGCCGCGATCAGCGCGACAAGGAGAACGCTGCCCAGAACCGGCCAGATGAGCCGGGGATGCCTGACAGTTTCTGCGCGGTTCGGTTGCGACATCAACTCGACGCCAGTGTCCCGTATCCGACGTTTGCTTCAATTTGCGGCGCCTCCCGTGCAAACGTCGGATACGAAAGGACACTAGCAAATTATGATGCTAGTGATCCTTTGGCTCTGACATTCGTAAAAGCGCCTGCGAAAATGTGATACGAATGTCAGAACCGGATCACTAGCATTGCCGGCAGGAATGTTCCGGACGCCGGCGGATCAAACTCCGCCACGGCGTCCAGACACAACGACTATTCAGGCTTGATTTTCGCGAATTCGGCGACCTTGCCCCACTTTTCGGTTTCCGCGATGATGAATGCCTGCATTTCCTCAGGCGTGTTGCCGATCGGCTCGCCGCCGAGTTTGCGGATACGCTCGATCCCGTCTGGCGATTTGATGTACTTGATGATGCTCGCGTTGAGTTTCATCACGATGTCCTTCGACACCTTCGCCGGCGCCGCAACGGTGAACCACGAGGCGGCGTCATAGCCCTTCACGGTTTCGCCGATCGGCGGAATATTCGGCAGCAACGGCCAGCGCTCGGCGGTGCTGATCGCCAGCGACCGCACGTTGTTGTTCTCGGCGAACGGCAGAACGGCCGGAAGATTGTCGATCATGACATGAACGCGGCCCGCGACCAGATCGGTCAGGGCCGGTGCGCTGCCCTTGTAGGGAACGTGGACGATGTCGATGCCGGTCATCGACTTGAGAAGCTCGGTCGAAAGATGCGCCGTGGTGCCGAGCCCCGGTGTGCCGTAGAACAACTGGCCGGGCTTCGATTTCGCCAGCGCGAG
>Ga0233440_1001732_pt1 | contig 19364 bp, 10 predicted proteins | sample SI_123_September_5_FD_182791 | JGI IMG/M metagenome (GOLD analysis project Ga0233440, IMG submission 182791) | Seawater microbial communities from Saanich Inlet, British Columbia, Canada - SI_123_September2016_120_MG | ecosystem: Environmental > Aquatic > Marine > Inlet | place: Canada: British... | reverse complement strand
CCCTGCGGCCATCGACGATGTCATTATGGGCTGCGCCAACCAGGCGGGAGAAGACAACCGAAATATCGCTCGTATGGCAAGCCTATTGGCAGGCCTTCCCTCATCGGTACCTGGCGAGACCGTCAACAGGCTTTGTGCCTCCGGCCTCAGCGCCCTGGTGCATGCCGCTCGCGCCGTAGCCTCTCGCGATGGCGATCTCTTCATTGCTGGCGGCGTGGAAAGCATGACCCGAGGCCCCTATGTGATGAGCAAGCCTGGCCGGGCCTATGGCACAGACAGCAAGATGCACGATTCCAGCTTTGGCTGGCGCTTCATCAACCCAAAAATGCAAGACAGTTATGGCACGGACGCTATGGGGGAGACAGCAGAAAACCTGGTTGAGGCCTACAGTATCTCCCGTGAGGATCAAGATGCCTTTTCCGTTTGGAGTCAGGAAAAAACCGCGCAGGCGCAGGCCAGCGGTTACTTTAAGGGAGAGATTGTGCCCGTGAGTATTCCCCAACGAAAAAAGGATCCCGTTGTGGTTTCCGTTGATGAATTCCCGAAGCCTAACAGCAGCTTGACCGCCCTGGCAGGCCTGCGGCCAGCCTTCCGCAAGGACGGCAGCGTGACGGCAGGCAACTCAAGCGGCCTCAATGATGGCGCTGCAGCCTGTCTGGTTGCCTCTGAGGCGGCTGTTCAGGCCCATGGATTAACCCCCCTGGCACGAATTGTTGCTTCTGCTGTTGTTGGCGTGGAGCCCCGCACCATGGGTATTGGCCCTGTTTCCGCCACCCAAAAAGTTTTAGCTAAAGCAGGCCTCTCGCTGGATGATATGGATATCATTGAACTCAACGAGGCCTTTGCTGCTCAGGTGCTCGCTTGCTCCCGGGCCCTTGGCTTGGACGACCGCGACCCCCGCATCAACCCCAACGGCGGATCGATCGCTATTGGCCACCCCTTAGGTATGTCAGGCGCGCGATTGGCCCTGACGGCAGCAAGGCAACTGAAAGCCCGCAAGGGCAAGTACGCGCTGGTGACCATGTGCGTTGGCGTAGGCCAAGGCTATGCGGTGATTCTAGCAAACCCCGAAATCTGATGTTTTACGCATTCAAAGGCATGGTTCCCGTGGTCGATCCTTCGGCCTTTGTACACCCTCAGGCCAATGTCACCGGCGATGTGTGGATCGGCAAGAATGTATATATCGGCCCTGGCGCAGTGCTCCGCGGAGACTGGGGGCGCATCACCATCAAGGAGGGTTCTAATGTGCAGGAAAATTGCATCATCCATTCTTTCCCTGGAAAAGACGTGATTTTGGAGAAATCTGCACATGTTGGCCACGGCGCAATCATCCACGGAGCCTTTTTGGGTGAAAACTGCCTCATTGGAATGAATGCTGTGCTCATGGATGATGTCCAAATCGGAAAAAATTGCCTCGTTGGAGCCCTGGCTTTTGTCAAGGCGCGGACCATTGTGCCTGACGGGGCGGTGATGGTTGGAAACCCTGCAAAAATGGTTAAGCAAATGTCAAAAAAAGACATCGCATGGAAAACGGAAGGAACCCAATGGTATCAAAGACTCCCTAAGGAGTGTCATGACACATTGACACCTTGCCAGCCCCTGCAGAAAGCGGACCTCAATCGCCCGAGAGGTTCCGGCGGACTTGAGCCTAAATCTTGATTTTTCGATAATAAATTGACCCTTACGGCTTGGTTCTATTGAAGTTTTTAAGGTTGTTAACCGTCTATTGTTGAAAAAATGCCTAAGTTTAACGCCTAACAAAAATCACTCAAACTCAGTTCGTATGAAAAACCGTACTCTACGCTGGTTGTCAACAGCCCTTATGTTAGTGGCGCTGCCAGCCTTCGGCCAACTCTCCGGAACCTATACCATTGACGCCTCAGGCTCAGGTACTTCCAACTACACCACCTTCGCTGCTGCGACAACTGCCCTATCTACTTCGGGCGTCAGTGGTCCTGTTATCTTTAACGTTGCATCGGGCACCTACACTGAGCAGGTGACGATTCCAGCATACACAGGAACATCAACCACGAATACGGTAACATTCCAGGCTAACCCGTCAAATACGACTGCAGCCACTGTGACCTATTCTCCTGCATCTTCATCAACCAACTGGACGATTCGTTTGGACGGCACAAGCAATGTGACGATCAAAGGCTTAGTTATCACTACTGGCGGAACGTCTTACGGTCGTTTGATTGATACGTATGGCGCTAACACGAACATTTCCTTGATTGACAACACCTTGACTGGTGCTACAGGAACAAGCTCCAGCTCCTACTTCGCGGGCATTTACTACACATACAGTAGCACCACAGAAGCAAAGGGCAACTGGACCATCACAGGCAACACGATTTCTAACGTGTCCAGTGCCGCTTACATCTACGGAAAGTCATACACGACATCGATGGACACCATGGTTTTAGACAACAATGTCATCAGCATGACCAACTATGGCATCTATATCCGTTACGCAAAGTACCAGCATGTGCACGGCAACACCGTCAACTATGTTGGCACCTCCACGTCTTATGGCAACAACTACCTTTACTACCCATCTGTTGGCGTTGATGTGCAAAACAATGACATCAACAATTGCCGCTACGGTTTTTACATATACAGCAACCCGCCTTCTGGTGGAACACCTGCCAGCTATGTGTTTGAAAACAATGACATTGAAGGATCCTACTACGGTATTTATATGAGTGGTTCTGGATCAAGCTCTTACACTCAAGCAGGCTATGTTTCTATCAAGAAGAACAATATCGTCGCGGGCGGTACGTCAACCAACTACGGTATATATATAGGTTATATGAACGGATCTTCTACCAACCGCTCTGTGGTTGAGAATAACATGATCGCGCTGAACTCGTCTTCAACCTCATCATCTGCTTATGGAATGTATCTCTACCATACTGGCAACGTTGACGTCTTGCACAACTCTATATCTGTTGCCAATGCATCATCCACATCTGGACGTGCATTGTATATGAACAAGTCTACGTCTACATCTTACTTCACTGCTGCTGGCAACGTGTTCAAGAACAACATCTTCACCAACACAGGTGGAGGCTATGCAGCAGAAGCATCTAGCGCTGCAGTTGCAGGAACATATTTTACAGCAGACTACAATGTCTACAACGCAACAGGCACTAGCCCGTTCAAGTACAATAACTCAGCTGCTGCGACATTAGCCGCTTGGCAAACCGCCACATCACAGGATGCGAACTCTGCATTTGGCGATCCTTTGTTCAGCTCAGCAACGGACTTGCATGCACAAGGCGCATTAGCAGACAATGCTGGCACCCCTGTTGGCACATTGACTGACATTGACGGTGATAGCCGTTCAACCACCACACCTGACATTGGTGCTGACGAGTACGCCGCATTGACTTGCTTTGGTGTTTCTGGATTAGCTGCAGCCAATGTTACAGCTGTTGGGTTTGATGCCACATGGACATCAAACAACGCCACAACCATTGGCACCCAAGCGCGTCACCGCCTAAGCGGAAGCACAAGCGCATGGACCATCACCTCTGGAACAACAAACAGCATTTCAGTGTCTGGCCTTACAGCAGCAACAGCTTACGACTATGCAGTACGTGAGATTTGCGCTATCGGCGACACCTGTGTTTGGAGCGCTTCTGCAAGCATTACGCCTGCACAATGTGCCGCAACTAGCCAATGTCAATACATGGTTTACATGACTGACGCTTATGGCGATGGATGGAACGGCAACAGCTTGGTGTTCTCACAAGGAGGCAACCCTGTTGGCACAATGGGCGCTGGATTCACAACAGGCTCTGCATACACTGACTCGGTTATGCTGTGTGACGTGGATTCTGCCACTGTTACTTTGAACCTTGGCTCATGGTCTAATGAAATCGGTTTTGATGTTGTAGGGCCTTATGGAGACACATTGATTTCTGTGGCTTCTGGTACCACCTACACTAATGGCCACAATTTTGGCTCATTCTTGGGTTACTGTAGCTCTTGTGCCCTTGTCACAAGCCTGCCTTACTCTGAAAGTTTTGATGGAACGTCTTGGAGTCCTTCTACCACCTTTGATGCTTGCTGGACACCTAACCCCAATTCTGGTGGCTTTAGATGGAACGTCAGCACAGGAGGCACCGGTTCTTCTGGCACTGGTCCCTCGGCCGCCTCAAACGGAAGCAACTACCTCTACCTAGAGACCTCTAGTGGCACTGCCGGCGCTAGCGCAACGGTGACGGGACCTAACATGACGTCTGGCTACTCTTCTCTGTCTATCTCTTTCGACTACCACATGTACGGTGCCACAATGGGCAACTTGTATTTGGAGTCTAATGACGGAACTGGTTGGGTCACGTTTGACTCCATTGTTGGCCAACAACAAACGTCTAATGCTGCAGCTTGGCTTACAGGCAGCAGCCTGCTTACCACGCCAGCTGGTGTCTTCAGTATTCGCTTCCGCGGAACAAGAGGAGCTAGCTATACCGGTGACATGGCCATTGACAACATCGTGATTGCTTCGGGTGCTGTTTGCCCGACTCCCAATTCATTGACGGCGTCCAACATTGGCATGACTTCTTTTGATCTTGCATGGAGCAGCACTAGTTCGTCATCATTAAGCTACGAGGTGCGTTACCGCACAAACGGTTCCACAGGAGCCTACACGAGCAATGGTGCGTCTGCCACTGTTTCTGGCTTGACCGCCACATCGTCCTACGATGTGTCTGTTCGTGAGATCTGTGCTGTGGCTGACACCGGCTCTTGGTCTAGTGACTTGGTTGTTATGACCTCCCTTTGTGCTGCTGCCGACCAATGTCAATACATGGTTTACATGACTGACGCTTATGGTGACGGATGGAACGGCAACAAATTGATCTTCTCACAATCTGGTGTTGCTGTTGGCACATTAGGTGCTGGCTTCGCAACAGGCTCTGCCTTCACTGACTCTATCAGCCTGTGTGACATGACTTCTGCCGCTGTTACTTTGGATCTTGGTTCATGGTCTGGTGAAATAGGTTTTGATGTTGTCGGGCCTTATGGTGACACGTTGCTTTCTCACACTGCTGGCACCACCTTGACTAGTGGATACAGCTTTGGCTCATTCTTAGCTTACTGTAGCTCTTGCCCGCTTGTTACAAGCTTACCGTGGTTTGACAGCCTTGACAGCACATCAGTCTTGAATGCCTGCTGGAACTTCAGCTCTGACGCAAATGGTCCATATTGGGCCACGTCAACTGCTGGCACAGGTTCTTCAGGAACAGGCCCGTTGGCACCTTCTGGCGGAACAGGTCAATACATCTTCCTTGAGACTTCTGGAGGCTCAGGTGGCTACTATATGTCTGGCTACGCAAACTTGCCACTTATGAATGTCAGTGACACATCACTTGTCCTGTCCTTTGATTACCACATGTACGGTGCAACTATGGGTACCCTGTTTGTTGAGCAGTACGATGGTAGCACATGGAATATCGTTGACTCAATCTCGGGTCAGCAGCATGGTATACAATCTGCAGCTTGGTCAACCAACAATAGCTTGATCTCCCATGGTGGTGGTATCCTTGAGTTGCGTCTTCGCGGCAAGAAGTTAATTGGATATACATCTGATATGGCTGTTGACAATGTGTCTCTTGACGTGTTGAGCTGTATGGATCCAAACGGCCTGTCTGCAAGCAACATCACCACATCTTCATTTGATGTGGCGTGGAGCAGTATCAATGCTTCACCATTGAGCTATGAGGTTCGTTACCGCGCAAGTGGTGGTTCAGCCTACACAAGCAACGGCGCTTCTGCATCCGTATCTGGTTTGACGGCCGCATCTTCATATGATGTGTCTGTTCGTGAGATCTGTGCTGTGGGCGACACCTCTGGCTGGTCAGCTGACTTGGTTGTTTCAACAACCGTCTGCGATCCAACAGATCAGTGTGGTTACATTGTTTACATGACTGACTCTTATGGTGATGGCTGGAATGGCAACTCACTGAATTTCGTTCAGTCGGGTACCGTTGTCGGCACAACAGGTGTCAACTTTACTACAGGCTCTGCCTTGACTGATACGGTCATGCTATGTAGCCAAGACTCTGCCTCTGTCCTCTTGAACCTTGGTTCATGGTCTTCAGAGATAGGCCTTGATGTAACCAACCTGAATGGCGACACCTTGGTATCCCATACAGCTGGTGCAACGTTGACTAATGCTTACAACTTTGGCACATTCTACGCTGACTGCCGCACACCTGCGACATACACAGTCTCCGTGAACATGGCGAAGGAAAGCATCCACCCATCTGGCGTTCGTATTGCGGGCAACTTCCAGGGATGGAATCCTGCTTCAACAGCGATGGCTGATCCTGACGGTGATGGCATCTATGAGTACACGATCAACACCTTCCTGGGTGAGCATCTTGAGTACAAGTTCATCAACGGCGCCGCATGGGGTTCTGATGAAAGTGTGCCTAACGATTGCCGCTACAACGGTTCTTGGAACCGTGGTGACAGTGTTGCTAACCTTGCTGACACGGCAGCGGTTGTATGCTTCGCAGCATGTACCGATTGTCAGATCAATGTCACCTTCTCGGTGAATATGGCTTGGGAAGTTGCAAATGGCATCGTAAGCGGAGACTCAGTCCACGTTGCTGGTTCATTCCAGGGATGGGATCCAGCAGTAACTGTAATGCTTGACACCAATGCAAACGGTATCTATGAAGTGACGGCTACTATGCCTATCAACTCCAAGATCTATTACAAGTACATCAACGGCAAGACATGGAATGATGCTGAAGCATCAGGTGACCTGTCTGCCTGTGGTGAAGACGACGGATTCGGTGGCAACAACCGCGTAGACAGCCTAGGTGTCACTGACACCGTGCTTGGCGTGGTTTGCTTCACCAAGTGTTACGACTGTTCAGTTGGCCTTCCTGAGCCAATGGCAGGTATCACACTTTACCCGAACCCAACTGTTGGCGAGTTCACACTCGAGCGCAGTGAGTTGGCTGGTGACGTTGAAGTAACGGTTGTTGACATGCAAGGTCAATTGCTCCGCGCCACCGAGTGGGCTGCTGGTAAAGCTGAACTTGACATGGACCTAAGCGATATGGCTTCTGGTGTATACATGATTCGTTTGAATGCTGACGAAGGTGCCCGCACCATGCGTGTTGCCATCCAGCGATAAGCGAAAGCTCTATTGAATTGAAGGCCGCTCCGAAAGGGGCGGCCTTTTTTTGTGCCTACGTTTTCCCTATGGTAGGTATCTTTATGGTTATGAAAAACCATTTCCCCCTAATGCTTGTGCCTGCCTTGATTGCCTCATGTGTCAATTATTCAGGCCATGAGCCATCACCGGTTGCCTACCCGGAGTCGCGCTATGACTCCAGCGACGTGAAGACCACCATTGGTCACGACGTAGCTGACCCCTATGGCTGGATGGAAGATGACCGGTCTGAAGAAACAGCTGAATGGGTAGAGGCGCAGAATGAGGTAACCTTTGCGCACCTGGAAGAGATCCCGTTCCGCGCTGCCTTGCGTGACCGCTTGTCTGCCCTATGGAACTACGCCAAGCGCGGTGCCCCATTCATTGAGGGTGACTACCGGTACCATTACCGCAATGATGGCTTACAAAATCAATACGTTATTTACCGTGTTCCTGTCGCTGGTGGAGATGAAGATGCTGTTGTGTTCTTGGACCCCAATACTTTTTCTGAGGATGGCACCACCTCATTGGGTGGCGTTTCATTCAGCCCCGATGGCAGCCTGGTTGCTTACCAAATCAGTGAAGGTGGCAGCGACTGGCGCAAGGTCATCGTCCTTGATGCCGTGACCGGCAACCGCTTGGGTGACACCTTGGTGGACATCAAGTTTTCTGGCCTGGCTTGGCTTGGCAATGCCGGCTTCTATTACAGCTCTTACGAGAAGCCTGAAGAGGGTTCTGCGTTATCAGGCATGACCGACGTGCACCGCTTGTTTTATCACCGCCTAGGCGATGCACAAATCGAAGATGAATTGATCTTTGGGGGTGCGGACTTGCCAAGGAGATATGTTGGGGGGTTTGTCACCGATGATGGTGACTGGTTGGTTGTGACAGCTGCCGTGTCGACCACTGGCAATGAACTCTATGTGCAAGATCTGCGCGACGCAGACGGCGCCCTGGCGCTGATTGCAGAAGGCTTTGACAAGGAGTACGGCGTGGTCACAAGCCGTGACGGCAAACTCTACATTCAGACCAATGATGGTGCCCCCAACAATCGCTTGATGGTCAGCCATGGCATTGCTGTGGGCGTAGACGCTTGGGAAGAGGTTATTGCTGAACGGGAATTCCCCATCAGTTTCACCATGGGTAGTGGCTACCTCTTTGTCAAAAGCTTGGAACATGCGCTGACGACAGTGGATCAATACCACCTAACCGGCGCATTAATCCGTCGGGTTGAGTTGCCTGGCGTGGGAACTGCTGGCGGCTTTGGCGGCAAGCACGACGCTGATGTCTTGTATTACAACTTCACCAATGCCATCACCCCAAGCACCATTTATGCTTACGATGCAGAGCGTGGTGAGTCCTCTGTTTTCCACGCCTCTGAAATTGACTTTGACCCCAGTGGCTTTGTCTCCAGCCAAATTTTCTACACCTCGCCCGATGGCACAGTCATCCCCATGACCATTTCCCACAAAAAAGGGCTGGCCTTGGATGGCAGCAACCCTACCATGCTTTACGGGTATGGCGGGTTCAATATCAGCCTGAAGCCTAGCTTTTCTACAAGCTACACGGTGTGGATGGAGCAGGGCGGTATTCTGGCTATACCAAACATTCGCGGTGGCGGAGAGTACGGCGAAGCTTGGCATGTGGCTGGCACCAAGATGCAAAAGCAAAACGTCTTTGACGATTTCATTGCCGCCGCAGACTACTTGATTGACAAAGGTTACACGTCCCATGAGAGGCTCGCTTTGGCGGGAGGCTCCAATGGCGGCCTACTCGTTGGCGCCGTGATTACGCAACGCCCTGAATTGGCTGCGGTTGCCTTCCCAGCAGTGGGTGTTCTGGACATGTTGCGCTACCACACCTTCACCGCAGGTGCGGGGTGGGCCTACGATTACGGCACGGCTGAAGATAGCGATGAGATGTTCAACTACTTGCTTGGTTATAGTCCCGTGCACAATGTGACTGCAGGCACTTGCTACCCGGCAACCATGGTCACCACGGCTGACCACGATGACAGGGTTGTGCCCTCGCACAGTTTCAAGTTCGCAGCAGAGCTTCAGGCTAAACAATCCTGCAGCAATCCGACCTTGATTCGCATTGAAACCAATGCGGGTCATGGCGCAGGCAAGCCTACAGCCATGGTTATTGAAGAAGCCATTGACAAATTCGCCTTTGCCTTCTGGCACATGGGCATAACTGAGTTGAAGTAAGCATGAGCCACATCCACAACTATGTCTTAGGTCAATGGACCCCCGGCGGCACGGCAGAGTATGAAGCCCGTCACGCCATCACGGGCGCAAGCATTGGCACCGTTGCCAGTTCAGGCCTGAACTACGAAGACATCTTAGCTTATGGCCGCGACAAGGGCGGTTCTTCCTTGCGGGCCATGACCTTTCCTGAGCGCGGCTTGATGCTCAAGGCCTTGGCTCTGCACCTGACAGCCCTCAAGGCGACGTACTACACTGTTTCTGCACAAAGTGGTGCCACGAAGGTGGATTCCTGGATCGATATTGATGGGGGCATTGGCAACTTGTTTGCTTACGCTACCCTGCGCAGAGAGTTTCAGGACCTGCCCTATTACGTGGAGGGTCAGCCGGCCAGACTGTCCCGAGAAGGAAGCTTCATTGGACATCACATCATGTTGCCAAAGCGGGGTGTTGCTGTGCACATCAACGCCTTCAATTTCCCTATCTGGGGCATGCTGGAAAAGATCGCGGTCAACTTGCTTGCGGGGGTTCCCGCGGTAGTCAAGCCGTCGGAGTACACCAGCTATGTAACTGAAGCCATGGTGCGAGACATCATTGCCAGCGGCATCCTTCCAGAAGGCGCTTTGCAGTTGGTTTCAGGTAAAGGCAGGGGCATCTTGGACCATGTGCAACGCGGTGATGTGGTGTCATTCACTGGCTCCAAGGCAACCGGCTACGCCCTCAAGCAGCAGCCCCTGTTCATGGACCGCGGCGTGCCCTTTAACTTGGAGGCTGACTCCTTGAATGCTATTGTGCTGGGTCCTGACGCGCACCCTGAGAGTGCGGAGTTTGGCTTGTTTGTCAAAGAGGTTGTGCGAGAAATGACGGTGAAAACTGGACAAAAATGCACCGCTGTTCGCCGAGCCATGGTGCCTGAGGATTTGTTGGACGCAGCGCAAGCAGCCATCGCAGGCAGGCTCGCAAAGACCACCCATGGCGACCCTTCTGTGGAAGGAACCCGGATGGGTTCACTGGCCTCCTTTGAACAAATTCAGCGCGTGCAAGACGCCGTGCAAATATTATCCAGCAACCAAACCTTGGTTCATGGCAACTTGGACGGCTCAGGAAATCCCACAGGCAACCATGCGGATGGTGCCTTCTTTGCCCCTGTTCTGTTCCGATGTGACGACCCACATGGCAAGACCAAGGCGCATGACGTGGAGGCTTTTGGCCCCGTTTGCACCTTGATGCCTTACAAGGGCTTGAGTGATGCCGCTAACCTGGTCGCCAAGGGCAAGGGGTCCCTTGTCACCTCCATTGTGACTGCCGACAAAGATGTGGCTAAGACCTTCACCTTGGAGGCTGCCTACAGCAATGGTCGCATCCACATCCTTGATGCCAGTTGCGCTAAAGAATCCACAGGTCACGGCTCACCCATGCCCCTGCTCGCCCACGGCGGACCTGGTCGCGCAGGCGACGGGGAAGAGATGGGTGGCATGCGCGGGGTGATGCACTACTTGCAGCGAACAGCTGTGCAGGGACACCCTAACATGCTCAGCCACATCGCTGGCCAGCACCTGCCAGGCGCAGATCGCCCTGAAGCCAGCCCGCATTTGTTTCGACAGCATTTTGAAGAGGTAAAAATTGGCTCAACGGTCACAACGGAAAGCCACCTGGTAACCCTAAAGGACATCGACGATTTTGCCGAACTCAGTGGCGACAAATTTTATGCGCACATGGATGAAAACGCCCTTGACGGCACCATTTTCACTGGCCGTGTCGCCCATGGTTACTTCATCCTGAGTCGGGCCGCAGGCTTGTTTGTTGACCCGGCAAAAGGGCCTGTTCTGCTCAACTATGGTATTGACAGCTGCCGGTTCACCAAGCCGGTTTACCCGGGTACCTCCGTGCACGTGAAACTGACGGTACAGGAAAAAATCAACCAAGAAAAACGCAGCGAGGATGACATTGCTAAAGGCATTGTCAAATACTACGTGGAGGTCATCGATGATGAGAATGAATCCGTTGCAGTTGCCACGATTTTAACCATGGTACGAAAATTGGACCAGTCATAGCTAACCTGAACCCTGCAATGGCTTACAAATCATCAAATTCAACGGATTTTGATTTACGACCAACTAAAAACTATCGGTGGAGGCCTGTTAAATCCCATCGCCATGAACGTGACCCACGCTACTTTTGTACCTTGAACAACTCGTTCCATTTGACTGACTCATGAGCACCAACCCCATTGATCAAGGCAGCGTTACCCTGAGCCGCAATGCGGCAGTTGCCACCATCACCTTTTCTCATCCTTTGAGCAATTCTTTGCCGGGGAAGCTGCTGGATCTTTTGGCGACCACGATAACTGAAGAAGGCCTGAGCAACGAGAGCAAGGTCATGGTTTTGAAATCTGGCGGTGACCGCGCGTTTTGCGGCGGCGCAAGCTTTGATGAATTGGCGGCCATTGACAATGACAAAAACGGTTTGCAGTTTTTCTCTGGTTTTGCAAAGGTTATCAATGCCATGCGAACTTGCCCCAAGCTCATCATTGGCCGCGTCCATGGCAAAGCTGTGGGTGGGGGTGTTGGCATTGCTTCCGCCACAGATTATTGCTTTGCCACCCAGTTTGCTGCCGTGAAATTGAGTGAGTTAGCTGTTGGTATCGGGCCCTTCGTGGTTGGCCCTGCGGTGGAAAGAAAAATTGGCAGCAACGCCATGAGCCAGCTGGCCATTGATGCCACAAATTTCCGGACTGCCTCATGGGCAGCATCCAATGGTTTGTACGCAGAAGTCTTTGATGATGTGGAGGCGCTTGATGCAGGCGTTGAGCGGTTGACAAACAGCCTTTCGGGGCAAAGCATGGACGCCATGAAAGCCTTGAAGAAGGTGTTCTGGCAAGGCACGGACCATTGGGGTGAACTGCTGCTAGAACGCGCGGCCATTTCCGGTTCTTTGGTGCTTCGTGCTGAGGCAAAAGCTGCCATTGCTCACATCAAATCTCAGCTTGGCGGATGATCAAGCAACACATGCTATTGCCGGCGCTCAAAGCCCTTGAAGGCAGCGAGGCAAGCAACAGGCCTGGCTTGCAGCTCAAGCGGTTGTCTGGGTCAAGTCTGATTTGCTTAATCAAACCCTCATAAGCATGGGCAAGCAATCTCCAGATATCCTACTCAAGGCTTTCAGCCTCATGGCAACAGCGAAGGCCATGACTGAGCTATATGAAAAGCGGAAGGCTGTGACTCAAACCTATGTTCATGCAACCTCCAGGGGGCATGAGGCCATTCAGTTGGCCATGGGGCTTCAGCTCAAGCCTTGTGACTACGCCTACCCATATTACAGGGATGATGCCATGTTGTTAGGTATGGGTCTTTCCCCGTATGATTTAATGCTTCAATTGCTGGCAAAAAAAGACGATCCCTTTTCTGGTGGAAGAACCTACTATTGCCACCCAAGCCTAAAGGATGACGACAAACCAAAAATCCCTCACCAATCCTCTGCCACCGGCATGCAGGCCATTCCTGCCTCAGGGGCAGCGATGGGCATACAGTACCGCGAACAGCAGGGTTTGACTGATGGATGGGGGGGCGACAAGCCCTTGGTGATGTGCTCCATTGGGGACGCAGCCATGACTGAGGGAGAAGTCTCCGAGGCCATGCAAATGGCCGCCTTGAAGCAATACCCTTTGCTGATGCTTGTGCAAGACAATGGGTGGGACATCTCTGCCAGTGCGGATGAAATCCGGTCAGGCAATGCTGCAGACTACGCCAAAGGATTCAAGGGCATCAAGGTGGTGCAGGTAGACGGCAGCGACTTTGCCGCCTGTTACCATGCCGTGCGTGAAGTCTTGAAGTCCATGAGAGAGGGTCGCCAGCCCCACCTAATCCACGCAACCGTCCCGTTGTTGAATCACCACACTTCGGGGGTTCGCATGGAGTGGTACCGGGACGATTTGGACGAAGCGGCCAAGCGTGACCCCTTCCCAAAGCTCCATGACTTCTTGCTTGAACAAGGGGTTGAGACCAATCAGCTCAAGGGTCTTGTGAAGAAGGCCAATGCATTGGTTGCCTCAGACTTTGAGCGTGCCATGGCGGCAGAAGATCCCTCTGCAGAAGACCTCTTCACACACCGCTACGCAGAAAGCCCCATCACTGAGGAGCGGGGTGAACGTGCGCCTGCAGATCGGGAATCCACGGTGATGGTTGACTGCGCCCTATTTGCCATCCGTGAGATCATGGAAGAGCACCCTGAAGCGTTATTGTACGGACAAGATGTGGGTCACCGACTGGGGGGTGTCTTCCGGGAAGCCGCCACATTGGCGCAAACATTTGGCAACGATCGGGCCTTCAATACCCCAATCCAAGAAGCCTTCATTGTTGGCAGCACCGTTGGCATGGCCGCCGTTGGCTTGAAGCCCATCGTGGAAATCCAGTTTGCTGATTATATCTGGCCCGGCTTGAACCAGCTTTTCAGCGAGCTAAGCCGATCCAACTACCTCTCCAATGGCAAATGGCCTGCGAGTGCTGTCATACGCGTTCCTATTGGGGCTTATGGATCTGGGGGGCCTTACCACTCCTCATCGGTGGAGTCAGTCCTCAGCAACATTCGTGGCATCAAGGTGGCCTACCCGTCCAATGGGGCAGACCTCAAGGGTTTGATGAAGTCCGCCTTTTACGACCCCAACCCTGTAGTCATGCTTGAGCATAAAGGGCTGTACTGGTCCAAAATACCTGGCACAGATTCCGCCAAGACCATCGAGCCCGATGCCGATTACGCCATCCCCTTTGGCAAGGGTCACATCGTTCAAGCGGCAAAGCCGGAGGCAGGTGAAAGCCTTTGTGTCATCACCTATGGCCGAGGGGTACATTGGGCCCTAGAGGCAAGCCAACAGGTGAATGGCGGGGTAGAAATTGTGGATTTGCGGACCATTGTGCCCGTCGATGAGGCATTGATTGCAGAGCGATCTGCAGCGCATGGAAGGGTGATGGTTATCACTGAGGAGCCGGTAGCAAATAGCTTTGCCCAGTCCCTTGCTGGACGTATTCAGGCAGCCTGTTTTGACTCCTTGGATGCGCCCGTTGCAGTGATTGGCTCTGAAAGCACCCCTGCCATTCCGCTCAACAGCACGCTGGAAGCTGCCTTGTTACCTAGTGCAGACAAAGTGGCTAAGGCCATGCAGGCCCTGTTGGCCTACTAGCGGCTAACCAGATTCTTGTCAAGCAGGTACAATAGGGCTGCAATGGATGCGGACCCCATCTCAAGCTCTCTGGGGTGGACAGAGTCCATGTTGTCTTGTGCCGTGTGGTGGTAGTCAAAATAGCGCTGGCTATCGCCCCGGTAGCCAATGAGCAAGACGCCATCGTCATCGATCTGACCGACATCAGCACCGGATCCGCCAATGGCCCAATCCCTGCAACCGTAGCGTGCAAGCTGCTTGTTGAATGGCTTGATGGCCTCAATGGCGCCAGGCATGTCGTGCACAGAGAAGCCCCTTGGCGCACCAGATCCTCCATCAGATTCGAGGGCAATGACATGTTTTCTTCCCGCCTCAAGCCCTTCGTTGGCATAGGCCCTGGCGCCGTCCAGGCCAAACTCTTCGTTGGCAAAGAGAACGATGCGATGGGTTCTGTGGGGCTGGTAGCCCGACTGTTTCAATAGCCACAAGGCGTGCATGGCATGCACGACACCCGCGCCGTCATCCTGGGTTCCGCGCCCGAGGTCCCATGAATCCAGGTGGCCGCCAACCACCACCACCTCATCTGAGTGGCTGCTGCCTGTCCACTCCGCAATCACGTTATAGGAGGTTTTTCGTTTTTTCTCTTTACAGCCTAAAACAAGGTGAAAATGGCCGTTTTTTGCTGTTTTTAGCTCAGAACTAAGCCAATTTGCGTCATTTGTGCTAATTCCTGCAGCGGGAATTTTTGCAACTTTCTCCTCATAAGCCATGGCTCCCGTGTGGGGAAAATCGTCTTGCCTGTGGGTCAGGGACCGGACCACCACGGCCACTGCGCCATATTTTGCCGCCATGGAGGCGCCGCCCCATCGCTGCCATCCGGCTCGGCCATAAGCAGAGCCTGTGCGAATCAAGCCCGGGTCCATGGGCTCATTGAAAAAGGCAATTTTTCCTTTGAGTAAGTGGCCTTTTGCGTGCAGGTCGTCCCGCCCCACAATTTCAATGACTTCTGCTGTGATGCCTTCCCCGCCATTGCCTCCCGGAGTGGGTACAGATCCGCCCAGGGCAGTGACATGCAATACTTTGCTGCGTGAGGCGCTTTGGTAGTCAGCTGTTTCCTCTCCGCGTTGCCAGTGACGCACATCAACGGCTTGCGTGAAAACCCGATCAAAACCCAGGCTGTCAAGGGTTTCAACCGCCCACAAAACAGCCATTGAATCACCGGGGGATCCCGATAAGCGGGGGCCTACATTGGTTGATAAGTCGTCCAACCATTGGTAGCCTTGTTGCACACCCAAGGCTTCTGCATAGAGGCTGTGGATGAAGGCCTCCTCGCTCTGGCTTGAGGATTGTGCCTTGGCTTGTGTTGGCAGAGCCATCAAGGCCAGCAGAGAAAATTGGGCAAGGGTTAGGTTCTTCATCATCACAAGGGAATTACGATCCAAGCATCAGCGGACCGGGATCTCCGGAAGCCAGGTGCATCAAAAAAGCTGTCAGCCAGCCACCATAGGTGCCCACCGCGTAGCCAACCACCGCCAGCAAAACGCCCACGGGGGCCAGCGAGGGGTGAAAGGCTGCAGCAACAACTGGGGCAGAAGCAGCGCCGCCAATGTTGGCCTTGGAGCCGACGGCAACAAAAAAGAAAGGGGCCTTGATCAGTCGCGCCACCAAAATCAACGTGGCAACATGGAAAATCATCCACAGCAATCCAACTGCAAAATAACCGGGCTCATTGAAGACCTCTCGGATGTCCATCTTCATACCGATGGTGCCCACCAGGATGTAAATAAAGACCGATCCCAGTCGACTTGCGCCAGCCCCTTCAAGCTGTCGAACCCGGGTGAAGGAAAGCAAAAGACCAATGGAGGTAGCCACAATCACAATCCAGAAAAAGGCGCTGGTTAAACTGAAATTGGCCGTGTAGGGGTAGTGCTCTGCAAACCATGGCGCCACATAGTCGCCGGCCACATGCGCCAGGGCGACGCCGCTAAAAGCGATGCCCAGTATCATCATGACATCAGACAGGGTAGGGATTTTTGCTGTGCGAGCAATGAAATCTTCCATCTTGTTTTGTAGGGTTTTGACGCTGCTGTTGTCTGCCCGGAGCCATTGATCAATCTTGTCTGACTTCGCGGCGCCAATCAAGATAAAGGCCATCCAAATTTCAGCGACAATCACGTCCACGGTGATCATGACAGAGTAAAGGCCATCTGTGGGTTGGAAAATTTCATACATGGCAGCCTGATTGGCGCCACCGCCAATCCACGAACCTGCCACGGTGGAGAGGCCTCGCCAGAGTGCTTCTGGACCAACGCCGCCCAGCAAGTCTGGGGCCACAGCACTGGTGATCAACAAGGCAATTGGCCCACCCAGGATGATGCCTGCTGTGGCTGTGAAAAACATGATCAAGGCCTTGGGGCCTAGTCCAATCACTGCCTTGAGGTCAATGCTGAGCGTGAGCAAGATCAAAGACGCTGGAAGGAGGTAGCGTGAAGCGACAAAGTAGAGGTTGTTATCTGCGGAGACCAGCCCAAAGGATGTCAGCAACGATGGGAGAAAGTAACAAAGCAACAGGGCGGGAATGACCCTGAAGAACCCAGCGTACTTGTCTCTGGATGAGAAATAGAAAACCAAGCCAAGGATGGCCATCAGTAGGCCAAAGGTTATGGCTTCATTGTTAATCAATGCAGTGTTTGCTTCCATGGTCGGTCATTAATGGGGTCTGTCATGATCCTGTCGGATGACAGAATTGTCCGAAGATACACCATTGCAGCAAGCGACAGGTCTCAATCAAGTTGCATTTCTGGCACATGTTCTGGCACGGTCAGTTGACCCTCAGTTGCAGCGACAATCGCTTCAACTGACACGCCAGGCGCGCGCTCCCTGAGGATGAAACCCTGATCGGGATCGATGTCCATGACTGCAAGATCTGTGACCACTTTTTTCACGCATTGCACGCCCGTGATGGGCAGTGAGCAGGCCTTGAGCAGCTTGGACGCGCCTTTGCGGTTGCAGTGCTGCATGGCCACAATGATGTTTTCAGCGCTGGCGACCAAGTCCATGGCGCCGCCCATGCCCTTGACCATTTTGCCTGGGATTTTCCAATTGGCAATGTCACCGTTTTCAGACACTTCCATGGCACCAAGCACCGTCAGCTGCACCTTTTGTGCCCGTATCATGGCAAAGCTGGTAGCGCTGTCAAAAAACGATGCGCCATCCAAGGCGGTGATGGTTTGTTTGCCGGCATTGATCAGGTCTGGGCTCTCATCACCTTCAAAAGGGAAAGGGCCCATGCCAAGGATGCCATTTTCTGACTGGAATTCGATGTCGATGCCCTCAGGAATGTAGTTGGCCACCAGGGTGGGGATGCCGATGCCTAGGTTGACGTACCAACCACTTTGTAGTTCCTGTGCGATGCGTTGTGCGATGCCGTTTTTATCAAGTGCCATGAGTGGGTCAATTAAGAGCGTGAACGAACCGTGCGCTGCTCAATGCGCTTTTCAAAAGCCGAACCTTGGTAGATGCGGTGGACAAAAATGCCGGGAACATGGATCTCGTTGGGGTCCAGTTGGCCAGCGGGAAGCAATTGCTCCACCTCAGCCACCGTGATCTTCCCTGCCATGGCCATCAAGGGGTTGAAGTTTCTGGCGGTTCCCTTGAAGATGAGGTTGCCTGCGGCGTCCCCCTTCCAAGCCTTCACAAAAGCAAAGCTGCTGTCAAAGGCATGTTCAAGAATATGTGGCTTGCCATTGAACTCACGCACCTCCTTGCCCTCAGCCACTTCCGTTCCATAGCCGGCAGGTGTGAAGAAAGCGGGAATGCCTGCGCCAGCGGCACGGCATCGTTCCGCCAGGGTGCCTTGCGGGATCAATTCCACCTCCAGCTCACCAGAGAGCATTTGGCGTTCAAATTCATCATTCTCCCCCACATAGGAAGAGATCATTTTTTTGATTTGGCCGTTGTCTAAAAGGATGCCAAGCCCAAAGTGGTCCACCCCGGCATTGTTGGAAATGCAGGTCAGGTTTTTGATGCCCTTTTTCCTGATGGCTGCGATGCTGTTTTCCGGAATGCCACAAAGGCCAAATCCACCAAACATCACCGTCATGCCATCTTCCAGCCCATCAAGGGCTACATCAGCATTGTCTACGATTCGATTGATCATGGGGTTTTCAGTTTAATTGAATTCATCGTCATCATTGAAGTTGCCACCGGCTTGAACGTCAACAGCATCACAATCCACGTTGATGCTCATGTTTTGTGGGCGCTCAAAGGGTTCTTTGCTGATGCCAAGCTCAGGCATCTCATACAGGGACCGCATGTAGAGCCCCCAGATTGGCAAGGCTACCGTAGCGCCTTGGCCATAATACGTGCTGCCAAAGTGGGCGGCGCGATCCTGGCAGCCAGACCAGATGCCTGTGATCAAATTAGGCACCATGCCAACGAACCACCCATCGGATTGATTCTGTGTGGTGCCTGTTTTCCCCGCGATGTCATTGGTGAAGCCATAGGGGTAGCCTGTGACAATGTCGTTGAGGTAGCGGCCCCCGCTGTGGCGGAGCCTGCGTCCCGTGCCTTTGTTGGTGACGCCCTCCAGCAGCTGAACCATGGTGTAGGCGATTTCAGGGCTGAAGACTTCCCGCGTTTCAGGCACAAACTCATCGAGCACTACCCCGTCCTTGTCCTCAATCCTGAGCATGACGATGGGCTCTGTGTAGAGGCCTTTGTTGCCAAATGCGGTGTAGGCGCCGACCATTTCATACACGCTTAAATCCACGGCCCCTAGGGCAATGGATGGCACCTCGGGAATGGTGGATTTCACACCCAAGGACTT
>Ga0233440_1001726_pt1 | contig 19396 bp, 20 predicted proteins | sample SI_123_September_5_FD_182791 | JGI IMG/M metagenome (GOLD analysis project Ga0233440, IMG submission 182791) | Seawater microbial communities from Saanich Inlet, British Columbia, Canada - SI_123_September2016_120_MG | ecosystem: Environmental > Aquatic > Marine > Inlet | place: Canada: British... | reverse complement strand
TTTGTTTGTGTTTCTATTTTATTTGTTTGTGTTTCTATTTTTGAGTCTTCTTTTTCTTTTTGTTCTGGTTTAACAATTTCTTGTTCTAAAAATAAATCTTCACACAATATTGAAATGTTAACTATTTCCTCATCATCTTTTAAATCAAAAACTTCTTCTATTTCTTCTAAATCTTCTTCTGAAGATAAATATATACTAATTTTTTTTACATATTCTTTATCTGGATTAAAACCTTCATCTATTTCTTTTTTTAATGTTATAAATGTTTGTTTTATCTCCCCTAGTTCTTTTAATAATGTTATAAAATAATAATCTCTATCTTCGAATTCCATTATTATGTTAAATATTTTTTTATCATTCTTAATATCTTTTAATATTTCTTCTTTTCCTTCTTTTGACATTTTATCTATTTCAGTTTTGTCAAATTTATCATGGAAAACATATTGTTTATGTACTACTTCTTCTGTTACTATTCCTGGATTATTTTCTTTTTCTTTATTCTTTTTTTCTTCTTTTGTTTTATCTAATGAATCTTTTATTGCTTTTAATATTTCTGCATATTTTGATGGAAATCTATCTTCCTTCATTTTCTCTATTTCAAATGTTTCTTTTATTATATCATATGTATCAAAAATCAATTGAAATACTTCTTCTTCTATTGAATTATTAGGTTCTCTATAATAATCTAATAAATCTTCAAAATAATGTACTATTCCACCTAATTTTGTAAATCCAAATGAATTCGAGTTCCCTTTTAATGTATGAACACCTCTAAAAATATCATTAATTAAATCTTTATTTTCTTTATCTTCTTCAAGGTTTATTATTTGTATTTCTAAATTCTCAATAATTTCTGTAGATTCTATTAAAAAAATTTGTAAGACTTGATCTCTTTTATCCATCTTTATTTTCCTTTAATATTATTATATCACCCAATTCTTTAGAGAAAAATGTGATTTGTTCTTGTTTCATTTCAGAAGATATAATTTGAAAAAGTTTAGAAGAACAAAAAGTTTGTCCTTCCTTTAATTGAATTTCTTTAAAAGAATTCCCTTGTTTCATTATACTTTTAAATAAGTTAAGTATTTCTTCAACACCTAACTTATTATCTATATATAAAATTTCATCTTTTAATTCCATTTCTAGAATTCCCTAATATCACTTTCATCTAATGGCATAATATTTGCTGAAGTCTTCATTTCTTGAATTTGTTGTTTGATTTTTCTTCTTTGTTTTGGTGTTTCAGTATTATTTCTATTTCCATTTCTTACATTTTCAATATCAATTCCAAAAATTACTGCTACTACTTCTATTGCTTTTTTCATTTCTTCTGCTTGTGCTGATAATTCTTCACTTGATGCGGCACTTTCTTCTGAACCAGAAGCCATTGTTTGTGTTACACTATCAACTTGTGCTATTGCTTCTGTTATTTGTTGGATACCTTGTGCTTGTTCTTTTGAAGCCATTGCAATTTCACCTGTAATATCACCTGTTTTTTTTACTTTTTCTAAAATATCTTTAAATGCTTTATTTGTTTCATCAGTAATTTCATTACCTCTTCTAACTTGTTCTATTGATCTTTCAATAATATTTGCTGTATCTTTTGCTGCTTCAGCACTTCTTTGTGCAAGGTTTCTAACTTCTTCTGCAACAACTGCAAACCCAAGTCCATGTTCCCCGGCTCTTGCTGCTTCTACTGCTGCATTTAATGCTAATAGATTTGTTTGGAATGCTATTTCATCAATTGTTTTAATAATTTTTTCAATCTCTCTACTTGAATCATTTATTTCAATCATTGAAGTTGATAATTCTTGAATATGTGTATATCCTAATTTAGCAGCATCATTTGCATCACTACTTAATATATCTGCTTCTCTTGCATTTTCAGCATTTTGGTCTACTGTTGCTTTAGTTTCTGCTAAAGAACTTGTAATTTGTTCCACTGAAGCTGCTTGTTCTTGCGAACCTTCTGCCAATTGTTGAGAAGAACCAGAAATTTGACTTGAAGCTGAAGCAACTTGTTCAGCACCTTGATTAATATGTTCAACTGATTTAATAATTGGTTTAGAAATTACATTTACTAAAATTATTGAAATTACAATAATTAATATTACAAATACAACACCCATAACCATTGCAGTAGTTTTTAATTGAATAATTGGTTTATCTACTTCTGAAATATTAACTTCAGATATAATTGCCCATTTAACCCCTCCTACATCTATACTATCATATGAAGAAAGAACATCTTGCCCTATATAATTTTTTGTTATTATTGTTGCTTTATTTCCTTTCAATGCTTCTTTCACTGTATCTGTTTTAATAGAACCTGTTGAAGGATTTTTAAATGAATTTGCAAGTGTAAAGTTATCATCTAATAAACTATCACTTCTCATTTTATAATCTGGACCTACAATATAAGTTTCACCAGTTTCACCAAGACCATCTCTCTTTGTTGTTATACCATTTATCATTCTATCTGATATTTGAATTACTACTATTGATATAATATTACCTTTTTCCCCTTTTATTGGCATACCCATAAACATTGCAGGTGCTCCATTTGATGGTGAATAAGCTTCCATATCTACTATTTGTGCTTCTTTTGTTTGTTTTACCCTTTTCCAAACTTCTCCTAATCCTTCATTCTTCAATGGTCCATGATTTAAGTTTTGACCATAGTCTGACTCTTTAGATGAAGAATACATTACATGTCCATGTTTTTCACAAATAACAAATACATCATAGTATCCATATACCTTCATAAAATTTTGAAAGAATGGTTCGTATACATTTGTTATTGCTTTAACCATTTCATTTTTTACTGGATAGTCATCTGTCCCTTTTACTTTTAATTGTTTATGTGCTATAATTAAATCTCTTGTAATATTTGTAATATTATCAGTATTTGCCATATTATTTAAATCTGCTTTTCTAAAATGAATTAATTGTTCTAATTGTTTCTTTTTAATTGCATTTACTGCTTCTAATTTTGCAAATGCTTCACCATGTAATGCTGCTTCTGCATCATAATACGATTTTCCACCCATTATTAAGAATGGAATTATACCTACCAATAGTAAAACTATTGTTAATTGTTTTTTAAATGTCATTTTCATTTTTTATTTTCCTTTTTTTTTATTTTGATATAAACGATAATGTTTCTTTTTCATCGTTTGTGAATATTTCTTTGATATCTACAATCATAACTACACCTTGTTCAGTTTTAGCCATTGATTTTAAGAAACTTGTATCTACTGCTGTTCCAAACTTTGGTGGTTCTGTAATATTTTTTGGCATTATATTTAAAACATCTGATGTTTTATCTACAACAAAACCTACTAAATCATCCTCTATAATCCCTATTATTATAGAAGTTCTTGGATTGTATTCCATTTCTTCCATTCCAAATTTTAACCTCATATCTATAATTGGTATTATTAAACCCCTTAAGTTTATAACACCTTTTACAAAATCTGGCATTTTTGGGACATCTGTAAATTTCATCATTGCTATAATTTCCTTAACATCCAATATTTCTATTGCATATTTTTCATTATTAATTTCAAAACTTAGATACTTTTGTGCCGCACTTATTGACAATCTACCTGTCTTTTGTGGTAAGTCTACTTCTTCATTCAAAACAATCTCCTTTTTTCTGTATTATTATTATAAAAGTTTTTTGTTTTTTTTATTTTTTATTTTATTTTATTATAATTACTTATATATGAAACATAAGGATTCCCTCATGAAATTTAAATCAAATAAAATACAATTGATCGTCATTCCATTGATTCTCATCTCTATTGGTATTTTTGTTATTATTAAACCATATTTTACTAAAATTGAATTATATAATAATTTGGATACAATTATTCAACAAAATACTAACTATAAATCCTTTTTGTATAATATTCAAAAAGAAAGAGGTTTATCTTCAATCTACCTTTCAAATGTAAATAAAAAAAATTATTCACTTCTTATAAAACAAAGGAAAGAAACAGATAAACATAACATTCCTTTTTTTGAAAAAAAACTAAAATCAATTAGAAAAATTGTAGATAAAAAAATCATTTGGTCGGAACGTGCAATCACTTTATATAGTAAGGATATTACTAATCCTATTATTAAATTACTATCTAAGTCTTTTTCTTCTTTTATTTTTGTTCCTAAAATTTATAAAGAAAAAGAAATCAGCCTTACTAACTTAAAAAAACTTGAACTTCTTGGTATTATTAGAGCAACACTTGGTTGTGTTTTTTCTTTAAATGAATTTACCGAAGAATCTAAATATTTATTTTTTAGTAATTATGGTAAATATCTTGATTTATTAAGCAATTCAAATATAAATAACCTTAAAGCTAAAACATTTAATAAAACTTTAGATTTCATTGAAATAGCTAAATCTAAAAATAACAAGTTTAATATAAAACCTTCTGTTTGGTTTGATACTATAACTTCTTATATTGATTCTGAATATATTCTTTTAGATGAAAAAAATCTAAAAATTTTAAATCATATTAAAGATTACAAACAAATTTTCTATTTTAAAATTTTATCTTTATTCTTTTTAATTTTTATTGGTTCTATTTATTATTTATGGATTACTAGAAAATTAATTATTCAAACCATTGAAAGTAATGAAAAAGAACAATTAATTAGTCGAAATATTATTTATAGTGAAACAAATTTAAAAGGTATAATCACTTATGTTTCTGATAAATTTATTGAAGTAAGTGGATTTAAAAAAGAAGAACTACTTGGAAAACCACATAATATAGTTAGACATCCTGACACCCCTAAATCGGATTTTAAAGATATGTGGACTACTATTAAAAATAATAATAAATGGGAAGGTATTATTAAAAATAAAAAATATAATGATGATTATTATTATGTTAAAACAACTGTTTTCCCTATATTTAAAAATGATGTAAAAATTGGTTATGGTTCTTCTAGAGAAGAAATTACCTCTTATGAAATATCAAGACGAGATACTGAACTTATTTTTAATTTACAAAAAACCATTGTAGTTAAAAGAAAATCAGATCATATATCATATATAAATGATAATTTCTTCCTTGACTACCCTTTTAAAGACCTTAATGATTTTAAAAAAACAAATTATTGTATTTGTGATTTATTTGAATCAAGACAACATAAAAATTACATTACACAAATTTTCAAAGGTCAATATTGGTTTAATTATCTCATGGATAACCAAAATAAAATACATAAAGTTTGTTTAGTTGATAAACACGGTAAAGATAATTTATATACTGTTAATTATTATAAAAATGATGGAAATGAATATGTTGTTATTCTTACTCACATTACTGAACTTGAATTGCAAAATGATATTAATCAACAACAAACCAAATTTGTTACTATGGGGGAAATGATTGGTATGATCGCTCATCAATGGAGACAACCACTCTCTTCATTAAATGGTCTGTTCCTACCTATTAAAATGAAATATGAATTAGGTATGGAAGTTGATAAACTTGATTTCTTTAATAAAATTGATAAACAAACTGAAATTGTAACTTTCCTAACTAATACTATTGAAGACTTCTTAAACTTTATGAAAAAAGATACCAACTACTCTAACCTTCCTATTTCTGAACTTTTAAAAAAACCTTATCGTTTAATTGAAAATAGTTTGAACAAACAAAATGTTTCTTTCTCTATTTCTTATATTAATTGTGATGAAAATACTACTATTAAAACATTACCTAATAAAATGGATCAAGTTTTACTAAACTTCTATAAAAATTCTTTAGATGAATATGTTAAAAAAAATATAAAAGATGGTTCTATTGAACTTATTGTTGAAAAAAAACAATTCAATTATATTATTAAGATAAAAGATAGAGCAGGTGGTATCCCCGTAGAAATACTCCCAAAAATATTTGATGCTTACTTTAGTACTAAATCTAAAAATGGTAATGGTATTGGTCTTTATATGACTAAATCCATTATTGAAAATTCTTTAGATGGTTCTATTACTGTTTATAATGAAAATGAAGGTTGTATTTTTGAATTAACTTTACCACTTATCAATTAAGTGTCGTAAAGTCCAAATACCTCTATTTAATAATTCAGGAACTTTTGCCTGGATTATTAACCTTTTCTTTTCAGTCAAGGGTTTTAAATATTCTCTAATAAAATACCTACTTGTAATATTATATGTAGCATTTAAATCACATATAAGTTATTATTACTAGAATATACATTTCTGGTCTCCTTCTTACTTTATTACTTCCACTGGTGGTGTTTCTTTAGAAGTAATAAAAAAATATGTTCAGTCTCAAAACAAACCCTCTCAATATTAGTTCAATAAGTCTTGTACAATTTTTCTTTTAAATAAATCATCTTCCTTCTCTAATAGAACTTCATTGTACATTTCTAAAGCAGTTTGATTTTGAAAGTTTTTAACACTTTTATCAACACCATTATTAATTAATTTTTTTATTAGTTTAATATTAACTGAACTTCTTGATAATTTTGAATATAAAAGAACTGCATGTAACAATGTATGACCTTGATGTCTGATAATAGAAAAATCTTGTACTCTGTTTATAAGAAGATACGCTAGTTCTATTTTACCAATAATAATAGAAGAATATAACGGGGATTGATTGTTTCTATTTGGGATATCTATATTAACACCATTATTAATTAAATAATCAATTATTTCTATTTGTTTTTCACTGTTATTTAATCTTTCAACACAAGAACCAATAGTTGTTCTACAAGAACCATGATACGTATTTTTAATATCTGCACCTTTTTTGTGTAATAATTTTAATAACTCTATGTTTTGAGTATATATAGCAATTTCAACACAAGTAACCCCAGAAGGTATGTATTGATTTATATCAATCTTATCAATTAAAAAATTAATTAATTTGGAATTGTAATTCCAACAAACATCCTGAAACAAAGTACTATTATCATTCATATTTTCTGCTGATAAGTCAAAACCATATTCTAATAAAACTTTAATAATATCAATAGTAACTTCTTCTTTTAAATCCAAATAAGAATAAAGTGGTTTATTTTTGTTGATTTGATTTATATCAAAGTTTTTATTTTTATCTAAAAAAAATTTAATACCTTGTACATGTTTTCTTTGAATTTGGTCTAAAAAAAGTTTTTTCAACATGTTATACCTTGATTATATGTATATTTTTTTTCTATTAATTATATGTATATTATATCTGAAAAGAAAAAATATTAATTCTTTTATAATCAATAGAAAAAAAATACAGATAATCAATGTATTTAAAACAAAAAATTGTATTTAATTATTATTTAAGTTTACATTTATATAATAATTAATAAAAAAAAGGTAACTTATGTTTATAAATGATAATAATTTTAAATTAATAGGATTTGCATTAGACTCAGAGTATAATGATTATACACAACATTACAGAGTTTTTGAAGGTACAAGTAAAGAAGAAGCTTTAGAAATGGAAAAAAAATTTTTAATGGGAAAAGAAAATTGTGATGAATATTATAATGTTGATATTGCACCTATTTATGAAATACTTAACAAAGAATATCTACAATTTACAAACCTAGGTATTTTAGAATATATGGATGAAGACAAACCACTCTTCGAGAATAAAAATATTTTAGTAGGTTCTGTAGAGGTTTATAAATTTAAAACACCAAAAAATAGAATACCAAGTAGTGTAGAATTAATTAAATACATTCATTCAACAAATATAGTAGATGTTAATGGTTTAGTAATAAAAGAAAATGTTATTGATTTGATTACTAAATTGGAAATGTTAATAAAAAAATGATAAATAAAGAAATAAAAGATTTTGTAATAAAATCAATAACAAAAAAATATATAATAGATATTAAACAAGGTATTTTGCATAACGATGATACATTTTTAACTTCTTTAATAACAGGCGAAGGAACAGGACAATTAAGTAAACTTACAGATAAAGCACTGTCAAATGAATTTATTCGTCTTTTTCATAATTTAAACCTTATTGATTTAGAATTTATTATGACACATTCTAAATATATTGAAATAACTGAATCACTTTCTGATTTCACTTAAAACTGAATTAACCCACCTTAAAATAGTTAGGTTTTCGGCTATTTTTTTTCTAAATACTTCATAATATCTACTTTTAATCTGTGTTTAAGGTATAATTGTATATAATTATATATACAAAAAAAAGGATCAAACTTGTTATTAACTTCATATTTAGGAAAAGAAGACAAAGAAATAAAGATTTTTGAAGCATACCAAAATACACAAATTGTTGAAACATTAGAAAATGATGGTGAAGTTTTTATTGTTTTAGAAGATAATACTATTTTAGAAATATTTGATTCTTTAGATAAACCCTATCAATATAATATATTGTCTAAAGATATTACTATTGACCCTGTATCTTTAGAGATTGATTATGACAACTTTCTTTTAGATGGTGGTGTTATTGAAGAAGATTTAGGTTCAGAACATACCGTTGAACAATTAGTTTTATAAAAATTGACTATAATTAAGTCTACATCATAAATCAAAGATTATAGAAGAAACTTACGAACCTTAGTTTTTTTACTTTATCTTTAGGTGTTTATTTTAATCATATATTTAAGATTTAAAAATTGAATTAAAATGTTCTTCTTTTTCTTTTGATTGTTCATTTTTTTTCTTCATAACATTTTCTTTGGTGATTAAATCTTCATTTAATTCTGGTGTAGAAGTTCTTGGAAATAATAACATTGTTTCTGAAAAAAAACTTTTGATTATTTATATCTGTTTCTAATTGTTTAATTTTAATTCCTTTTCATTTATTATAATTATTTTATATAAATATACAAAAGGTAAAAAATGAAAAAAATATACTTAGACTATGACAATACTTTAGTGCATTTTATAGAACCTTTTATTAAAACCGTTAATGAATTGGAAAATACTAAATTAACTACATTTAATTATAAAGATGAAGAGCATAAAGAAATTATCAAAAAACATTATAATCTATTAAAAGAAGGAAATCATTATAAAAATGTTTCTTTAATTCCTAATTCAATTGAATTTGTAAAAAAATTAAAAGAAACATATAGTGTTAGTGTTATAACTTCTTCTATGTCTAAAGATCAAAAGAAATATAAAGGAAAACATATAGATATACACTTTCCAAAAATGTTTGAAAATGTAATATCTGCAAGAAAAAAACATCCACATTCAAAAGATGGTATTTTTATTGATGATGACATTAAGAAAGTACAAGAACATTGTTTAAATAATGCTACATTAGGTATTTTAATAAATCATAATGAATCATTTAAACATGATCCTTTATTGTTGGCGGAATTAAAAAAATATGCTAATTTCAAATATACAACTAATTTTGATGAAATATATAACAAAATAGAAAATCATGAAAATAAACAAACAAATGGTAATGTTATTATTATAGGTGAAACACTATCAGGTAAATCTACCATTAGTTTGGAAATAGGGAAACACTGTAATATGAAAGTTTTTGATTTAGACAAAGAAGTAGAAAAGAAATATGGAAGTATTTTTGAAATGGTAAAAAATCATGATATGGAATATATAAATCAAAAGTTTGAAAAAATATTTAAAGAACTAAATAAAAATAATGTAAACACTGTTATATCTACAGGTGGTTTTTTTGGAACTTATTTTAAAGATTTTACAGAAGAAGATAATGTAATATATCTAGATATTTCTTATGATTTATGGGAAAAAAGGGTAAAAGAAGCAAAAAAAAATCCAGAAGAACATAAAAATAGAAGAGTAGTAAAAAAAGAATCATCTGAGTTGAAACCACATTATGAAAATAGAAACCGAGAATATATGGTAAATCAAAAACAAAAACTTTCTTTTGATTCATTAGAAGAATTAGAAAAACAAAAACTACAACTTTTTATAGATATTAAAAACAATAAAATTCAAGAAAGTAACAATAAATCAGCGGTAAAATTAAATAAATCATAGATATTTGTGTAATCAAAATTAATTCTAAACTTTAAAAAAAATTAGATGTATCTAACATTATTGATATGTCTTTTTTATTTTCTGATATTTCTAATGTCGCTTATTTTAATATTGATCCTTGGGACACTTCTAATGTCACTTCTAATGTTACAAACATAAATTCTACGTTTTTTGGTTGTACTTCTTTACCTTTAGTTGATAAAGTTTTATTTTTAGTTCTTTTAATTTTTTAAATGTTATTTTTTTTTATTGTTTTCTGGTTTTTTCTATCATATATTTTAACAAGATTGTTCTATTATTTCATTTTGTATCATTTTTTACCTTATTTATATATAAACATCACCAAGAAAAATTAACACTAATGAAATAATGGTTTTAATTGACTTGTGTAATCTTTATTATTATCCTCTGTAGTTAAAAATCCTATTTTTCCTGATTTACTTAATTCAATAAGTTCTTCAAATTCTTCTTGAATTATATAAAAATCACTTGAAACTAAAGAAAAATCATATTGTTTTTCTTCTAATAATTCAAATAATGGTTTCATTTCAGTCCCACCTCTACCTCTAATTGTCATAAGTTTCTCCATATCTATTCTATCTTTATTAGATATAGAATAAATATCGCTAATACCAACATCTGATTGAACAATATCAATATTAAAAGATTTTAAACTTTTAACAACATGATAAACTTCTGAAATAATTTTTTCTAATTCTTCTTTTCTTACACTTCCACTTGTATCAATATAAAATAGTAAATTAAAATGTTTTTGATTTTTGTATTTAGAAGGAACTATAAGTTTTTGATATAGATATCTTCTATCTCCCCTTTTGTAACTTGTACTATACTTTTTAAAATTCTGTACAATTTTAGTTATATATTGTAAAATATTTGTTTGTGGTTTTTTTAACAAATCAATAAGTTCTTCAAAACAACCAGGAACTCCACCAGGTGTTTTATTTCCAGAAAGTTCTGTAAATTCAAATGCTTTTATTATTTTTTCATTTATTTCTTTTTCTTCTTTTTCTAAATCTTTTCTATCCATATCCCAATCATGATTATTTAAATGACTTCCATTTTCAGAAAATTGTTCAAATGGTTCTTTTTCAAAGTTAAAAGATTGTTCAGAACCTTCTTCTGATTCACAAGATTCGCAATTAGAACTTTCATTTTCTTCACTTTCTTGTTTTTTAGAAGATTCATCTTCCTCTTCTTCCATCTTATTTAAACCAAAATATATATCTTCAGCACTAAAATCAACTTTATCTTCACAGTATGAGTATACTCTATTAACACCTTGGATTTGGTCAGGTGTTCTTACTATTTCTCTTAAAACTTCATCTTTTTTTATTACTTCATCTACTACTATATCACTTGCTTTATTCCAGTTCTTTTTTTCTTTATTTATACTTCTTAATTTATGTTTTAAAAGTATGTGTAAAAGTTCATGAATTATATAGTAAAAGAAACTCTTCTTATCTTCTTTGATTTTTTTTGATGCAAATGTTTTATCTATATTTATTGATTTATTATTAAATGAATATATACCATATTTTTTACTATCTTCTGTTGATTCAAGTTCTATATCAATAGAACTTAGTAGTGAGTTATAAAACGGATGTTTTATATATATATATGATAAAAAAAGTTTTATTTCTTCTATGATTTCATTTTTTTTCATTTCTTCTCTTTTTTTTATTTATTCAATTTAGTAGTTTAAGCTACTAAACTTGTCTTAAAGTCTTTGATTTTTTTAACAAAATCTTTATTCTTTTGTGCAAAATCTGGATTTTCAAAAATATAATAATGTAACTTGTTTTTTAACTCTTTACTCATTTTTTTATTTATAACCCCTAATATATCAACATTTAACATCTGCATAACTTCACTATTTGCTTGTTTATTTGTATATTCAATTAAATTAGTAATATTTTCAAACGTAATATCTTCACTATTATTAATAAAATAACTTTTAACTAACATATAAAAAGCATATGAACTATTTAAGTCACTTAATGTTTGAGTCTGTGACTCACCTTTTAGAATATCTACTAATGAAGGTAGTTTAGATACAATTTTTAAATATTGTTTAAATTGTGTGGCAAGACTAAATCCAAATAATCCATTAAGGATAACTTCCATTAAATCTTCATCTGTAAAATGATTTTTGAAAGCATTTAATCTTATCCAATTTCTTGGTGTTGGAAAATTATCTTCACTACTTTGACCATTAAATTTGTGCAAGTAATCAGGATTACACTTTAAGAAACCCAATATTCTCCAATCAACACCTAAAGATTCAGTATACCCTATCCAATCATTTATATTTGGTTTAACATTTATCTTTAAAAATCTATTTACTAATGGTGAAGGCATATCAAAAGCAATACCTTGATCATCAATACTATTTCCTGCTCCTATTACTAAAACATTTTTAGGTAAAATATGTGTCCCCATTCTTCTTTCTAATACTAATTGATAAGCAGCGCCAAATACTTGTTCTGAAGCATGATTAAGTTCATCTAAAAACAGAATATATTTTTTATCACAATTTTCAGGAGGGAAAAATTCAGGTCTAGTCCAAATTGCTTGTTTATTTTTTATGTCTGGTATACCTATACCATTTAAATCAATAGTATCTATATTTCCCAATCTAATATCTATTAATTCTGCATTAAAATCTTCTGCTAATTGTGCAATGATTTCACTTTTCCCAATTCCTGATGGTCCTTCAATATTGATTGATTGATTAAACCCTGTAATATCAACAATTTTTTTAATTGTTTCTTTAGCTTGTCCTAAACTTTGTGTAATTTTATATGTATTATCTATTTTCATTATATACCTTTTTATTTTAAGTTTTTATTATAGACTCTTTTAACTTAAATAATGATTAATACACTATCTACTTTTCTCCCACTCATTTCTTGTTATATTTTCTAAATAAATACTATTAATCTATCTTTAAGGTATCTATAGGTATAATTATATATACAAAATACAAAGGTAACAATATGAATTCAATTTTAACTTCAACTCTTTTAAATCTTCAAACAAATGAAGATTATCTATTTGACTCTAATGGTTATGTTTATAAATCTATAATAAGTGTAGATACTAATACTTTTAATATTTTATTTGATGAAATAAAAAAAGAGATATCACAAGAATTCCCTAGATTCAAAGAATACACTTTTGATTCTTTTCATAAAACTTCTTTTTTAAAAGAATTAACATTAAATAATAATATTTCTTTCCTAAACAACACACAGTTATCTTTTATCAATCTTTTCCTTGGTTTAAAACTATATAATAATAATACTTGTTTAAAAATCATTAAATAATGTTATTTTCATTAAAAAACATCATCTAAATCTTTAACTTCAGTATAATACAATTCTTTTTTCAATATTAGATTGAACTATAAAAGAAAATAGTATTAATGCACTATTAATATTATCCACCTTTTTTATATTGTTAAATATATCATTAAAACCAATATTGTTGTTTTCAATGATATATATAAAGTGATGTAAATTATAATAATCATTAATTAAAAATGTATAGAATAAATTTCGTTCTTCCAAAGACATATTTTCTTGTTCTTTTGATATAAACATTTTAATTAAATTACCAAACTTATTTTTTTAATCTTTTAGTTTAGCAAAACTTTTAATTTTTTCTATATTCATTTTTATTACCTTTTTTTATTATACTTATAAAATATAATAAAAGTTGTTTAATAAACAACTTCTAAAATTTTACTTTCTATTTCTTCAAGTTTAAATTCATTTTCTTCAATATCCATATATTCTATCATATTCTTTGCTAAAGAATTAAAATCATTATCTACACATAAAAAACCTGAACATGATTCTAACACGTCATTACTTTCATCAGTAATTGAATAAGAAAAATATTGTCCATTCCAACTTGCATCAAAGATTTTTACATCATTTTTTAGTTTCTCTTCAATTTTCTCTTTTAATTTAGAAGAAATTCTTTTAGCTCCATACCATTCTTTAATTTCTTTTTTTGTATAAAAAATATAACCTAATTGCCCAGAGTCCCACTCACTTTCAAAACCAGTAGTATTAAAAGTCTCTCCACTATGTGAATAAACATAAATTGGTAAATAAACCACTTGTTCTATAGTTAAATCATATTTGCTTTTTAAATTTTGTTTAAAATCTTCATATAGGTTAACACAATTACCTGTTGCATTAATATCCCCATGATAATTTATCCAACCACTAAATATTTTAAAATCATATACTTCTTTTAAATCTTCTCCATATTTATCAATATCTATTGTAATTAATTTTTTCATCTTTTATCCTTCTTTTTATATATATAATTATATCTATATAAACCTTTAATATAGATTAAAAAATCTAAAATGAATAGGGGGGGTAGTTTTACTTCCCTTGTTACATTCCTTCTATAACTAATTTCTGATTACATTAGTAGGTGGTAGTTTAGAAGTGATAATTTTCGCTACTTTTTTGCTCAAAGAACACCTTGATTTCTTTTTATTAATCTTTTTTAAAGGTAGTTTTGTATATAATTACGTATACAAAAAAAAAGGAAATATTATGATTTTAGATACATGTACTATAGTAAAAAAAACACATGAAGTTGAAGGTGATTTAATGCAACTATCAGAACTTTTAAATATTGGTTTAGTTTCATTTAAAGAAGAAACTTACTTGTTAGAAATACCTTTAGGTTCTTTTAACATTGAAGGAACTTTTGTAAATGCTTTTGAAAAAATTGCACAATTAAAAAATACTAATGAAGAACTTTCTATTAATGAATATGATTTAAAAAATATTTACAACGCATGCTGTACTGCTATTATTGATGAATGTACACACATTGAGTTTTGGCAAAATATTAATTAATGTTTTTAATATAATAAATCAATAAATGATTTATTATATTATTGTAATTCTTATTGTAATTTTTGAATTATATACTTTCCCACCATTATTCTTATACAAAATAACTACATAATATTGTCCATTCTCTAATTTTGAAATATCTTTTGTTTCTTTATTTATTAAATATGACTCATTTATATTTAACAAAGGTCTTAAAAAAAATTCTTCTGTTTCACTTTTAATATTTTCTTTTAATAAATTAAACAATTCTTTTGTTGTAGATTTATTTACTTCTATCATTTTCTATCCAATTACATTCTTTTATATTATACAATAAAAGTATATTTTTTATTAAAATACTTTTAGTTGTTGTTGTTGTTGTTTTCTTTTAATATGAATACTATCTTCTATTTTAACCAATTAAATTTAAAAAATTATTAAAACAAATTACATTGAATACATTTTTTATCATTTTCATAATTGTTAACTTGATTTACATCTGTTTTTCTATCATTAATAGAAGACTTCCATACAAAATCAACATTTTGAATAATATTTTGAATAAAAGATTTTAAATTTTTCTTATTAACTGGTGTATTTTGAATAGATTTTAAATCTTTTTTTAATTCTACTATTTGTTCTTCTGATAATATTTCTTCACTATCTAAAATGATTCTATCAACTAATTCTTCTATAGTTCTTTTTTCATTTTCTTCTATTTCTTCTTCTTTTACTTTCATAATCTCTTTTATTTTTTTTATTTTATCTTCTCTTTTATCTAAGTCACCTATATATATAGGTGTTTCTATACCTTCTTCTGTAAACCAAAATACTTCTGAAGTATCTTCTATTTCTTCATATATATCATATTCTTCTTCTTTCTGTTCAATAGAAACAACATTTGCTACAAACTCAAGAATTAATTTTAATTTAGGTAAGTTTTTTATAGAATTATCTGTAATATTATATCTTGTCTTTAAATAAGATATAATCTCCAAATTATTTTCACTTTCTAGTTTTTCTAATTCCAACGTTACATTTGGTATCTGAATTTTTAATTTATATTCTAATTTTAATTTTAATTCCTTTTTTTCTTCATTAGTTAATATTCCTTTTTTAAAGTTTAAACCTATTTCTGGACTTATATTTGCTAAAAATAAACTTCTATCTTCTTGAGAAGAACTCTGAACTAATAATTCTATATTTTCATTTGATAATATATCAGATAAATCTAAATTAGTTTCTTTCAAGAAAGATACACCTGAAATTGTATTATCTTTCTCTTTTTTAGATATTTTATTTAAGTGTCCTTGCAATTCTTCATTTAAAACTTTCTTTTCTTTTTCGTAATAAGAATCTTGTTCAAATCTTTTTTCATATGTATCAAACTTATTCAATCTTCCTACTAAATATGAAATTCTTCCTGCAAAAGTTGAAGTATTATTCTTATCAACTTGTATTGATTTTTCTCCTTCTTCTATTTCTTTCTTGATGTAGTTATCTAAATCAAAATCCAAACCTGTATTTGTTTTTTCTAAAAAGTCTATTAATTGTGCTAATCCATAATTATTTTTAGTGTTTTTTAATTCATTAGAAAATACATTTGATGCATTTTCACTAATATATTTTTTCTCTTCTTCTTTTAATAAGTTAATAAAACCATAACCTGTATCCAAATTAGAATATTCCATATCTCTCATAGTATCATTCAACTTTTCATATAATTTACCTTTTCTATAAGTACCAAAGTATTTAACTTCTCCCTTAATATTTTTAAAATATATTTTATTTGGTGACATTAATCTTTCTATAGAATTTGTTATTTCTGTATTATTCTTTAATGTACTTACCTTCTCTTTTATTTTCATATTTTCAAAAATATTCAATAATTCTATTAATTTACCTTTATTTTCTTCCACTCTTGTTATTACACCTTCTACTGTTTCCCCACCTTTTAATTCACTTTGTTTTAATTTTGTTAATTGGTTATAACTTAACTCTGTTAATAAAAAATTTATATAATAACCTTTATCAAATACTTGAAAAGAACCATTGTTTTTTTCTTCTTCTAAATAGTCAAATACATATTTAATTGTTTCATCATCAAATTGTGTTAAAGTATCCTTTAATAATTTTTCTTCTTTTTGTGCATTTGTCCATTGTGAAGTACTAATTCTTTTTTCTTTATTCACCCTCTGAATATCTTCTGAAACTTCATGTAATAATTTTAAATCATTTTCAAAAAGAACCTTTTTCAATATTACTGCCATTTTTTTATCTTTTTCTGAAAAGTTTTTAAAATCAAAATAAACATTTGAATCTTCATAATTGGTTCTATCTTTTACTAAATTTGAAGTTTTCCCTTTTGATTCCAAATCTAACAAAAAACCTATTTCAGTTACTCTTGCAATTATTTCTTTATCATTTCCAATATAAGGATCAATCATCATCATAGGACTTAATTTATTTCTAAAATATTGAACTATATTATTTCTTAATGTTTCCGCTTTTGGACCAGCTTCTTTAAATACTTTTATATCATTTAAATGTGCCCATTCATGGACTGTAGCATTTTGACCACCTTTATCTGTTCTTAAAACTATTAAATCATAATCACTTTCTTGTTTATCTTTTACTTCTCTTCCTCTTCTATACAAACCATTCACTTGATAAGTTTTACCATCATGTTTTCCTAATTGTCTTATTCTAAAAATCACTTTATCTCTACTAAATGGCATTTCATTATTATTTATTTCCTCTAATGTAGATAACAATTCTTTTAATGCAAGTTGTTTATTGTCTACTTTTTCTCCTGTTTTTTCATCAATAGAAAAACCTGTTGAAGTAAAATCATATTCTAACATTTTAATATATTTATTACTTTCTTCATTTGATATTAAATCATTTATTTTTAATATTGTATCTTTGTAAGGATTTTTCTTTATTTTTTTCACTTCTTCTTCTGTTAATGGAAACTTTAATGTCCCTTTTGCACTTTCAAAAGCAGTTGCAGAAGAACCAATATTTTGTTTTTGTTTTTGTTTTTTTGTTTGATTTATTTTTAAATAAACTTTAGAATTAAAAAACTTTTTTAATTCTTCTTTTAATATTTCACCTTTTTGTGTTTTTACTATTTTTTCAAAATGTTGTGTAAATAATTCTTTCCCTCTTATTGGTTTACTTACTTCTTTCATTATTTCTGCAAGGTCATATTTTGAACCTATTTCTTTTTGAATTAATGAAAATATAATTTCTGACATTCTTTTATCTGTTAATTTATCAGATTTAATATACTTTAAAATATTTTCATCTATTATTCCATTAAATTTATTTTTATCTTCTAAATCTATTGTTTTTTTAATAACATCCAACTTCTTTTTTATATCTTTTATATCCTGGTTAAATGCCTCTTGAAAGTCAAAACCTTGTGATAATGCTTCTTCTGCATTTGGAAAACTAAATACTGTCACTTCATTAGTTAATATTCCTTCTTTTATTCCTTCTTCTTGTGGATTAAGTCCTTTTTTTTCAAAACCTTTTTGCATTATATATTCCTTTTTTTATTTACATTATAAGACATAAAATTCTTTTTTTTTTTAACAAAAAAATATCAACAAACTTCAACATATTATGGATGTAATGCAAACTTTTTTTCTCTTGTTAATAAAAGAAATATATTAATTAATACTATTAATCTTTTTTTTAAGGTATATATATATAATTGTATATAAAAAAACAAGGATATCTAATGACAAAATATTTAGTTAAAAACAAAGAAGAATTACAAAAAATTATTAAAACTAATTCTAAACCTTTAAATTCTTTAGATGTATCTAACATCACTGATATGTCTTTTTTATTTTCTGATATTTCTAATGTTACTTATTTTGATATTGATTCTTGGGACACTTCCAATGTTTCTTCTATGGATTTTATGTTTAAAGGTTGTTCTTCTTTAATAACTATTCCTTTACTTAATACTTCTTCTGTTGCTGATATGTATTCTATGTTTTCTAATTGTAAATCTTTAACTACTATCCCTTTATTTGATACTTCTAATGTTACTGATATGTATTGTATGTTTTCTGGTTGTTCTTCTTTAATTACTATCCCTTTATTTGACACTTCTAATGTTACTGATATGTATTGTATGTTTTCTGGTTGTTCTTCTTTAATAACTATTCCTTTATTAGACACTTCTAATGTTTCTAATATGGGTTATTTTTTTTATAATTGTTCTTCTTTAATTACTATCCCTTTATTTGATACTTCTAATGTTACTGATATGTATTGTATGTTTTCTGGTTGTTCTTCTTTAATTACTATCCCTTTACTTCATACTTCTTCTGTTTCTGATATGTCTGGTATGTTTGAAGGTTGTTCTTCTTTACCTTTACTTGATAAGGTTTTATTTTTAGACAAATCCAACAATGATTTTAAAAGACAAATATATCTTCAAATGTCAAAAGAACAATTACAACAAACATATAATAATCTTATTGTTTAG
>Ga0233440_1001721_pt1 | contig 19451 bp, 22 predicted proteins | sample SI_123_September_5_FD_182791 | JGI IMG/M metagenome (GOLD analysis project Ga0233440, IMG submission 182791) | Seawater microbial communities from Saanich Inlet, British Columbia, Canada - SI_123_September2016_120_MG | ecosystem: Environmental > Aquatic > Marine > Inlet | place: Canada: British... | reverse complement strand
AATGCTGGATTTGAATATGTTCGCGGACGGCTCCTGGTATCAAGAGTCAATCGCTGTTATCGGTTCTCAAGCCAAGGTCGAGTGCAAAATTCCTGGCCCAATGCGCTTTTGGCCGAAGGAGTCGCTGGGAGAGCCCCCAAAACCACAACTTATTCTCAGTCCCCGCGACCCGAAAGGTCCAATAACACTAGAGGTTTCCGTTGATCCCAAATTATTAGAAGCAGGAGATCATAACGGCTCGACCTTCTACCAGCATGAAAAATTTGCTCGAGTTTTGCGTTCAGGCCATTCCGTTGAGGTTACACTTCAAGCGGGCTTAAAGTCTGTACTAATTGGATTAGCCGCTCAACACTCCATTGAAACTCGTCAATCTATTGATCTCACTAGTGGAGATTATAGAATTTCATGAAAATACTTTGAAATATATATAAGATGCAGAATGCCAATTACATTTATATTTCAAATAATTTATTAAATTTTAAAAAAAAAGGGAATGTCATCCTTAATGATATTTTGGGAACATAGGAAGTTGACTTTCTTCGACATATTTGTGATGAGTTACTTTTAAATCCATGTAAAGATAATTTTGTTGGTGAAGGATAAAACATAAATAAAGGTAATAACAGGAATTTTTTTATCTCATAGTCATAAAGTTTTACACAACTTTCATATTTTTTGCTAAGCGATAGTATGAAATTATTATTAGTATATTTTTTAGGAATTCTTCTTATTTATTTAATGAGCAGTTTGCAGTTAAAGGAGCAAATACTAGTTCCTCTTTTGGATGGCACCAAGATAGCGCATATATTCCTTTTGATCACAAACCATATTTGACAATTTGGATCGCATTTGATGATACAACTAGTCTTAATCGTCCAGTATGTATTATTCCTAGAAATATTGAAAGGATGACTTTAGTTAAACACAAATGGGATGACAATGAGAAGGAGCTTGTAGGATATCGTGGAAAATAAATAGGTATCCCCATTGAAGTCTCATTAGGTTCAATGCTTATTTTTTCTTCTCTTACAATGCATAGAAGTGATGACAACAAATCATTTAACCCTAGAAGAGCTTACGTCGCACAATATTCAACGGAACCTATAATAGACCCTGATTCTGGGGAAAATAGACGTTTTGCAACTCCTCTATTAGATTTATTTTTTAACCAACTAATAGAATTATTTATAATATAATAATAATTAAATAACATTAGAAGGATAAAATGCCTTTAAGTTTTGATCTTCCCTTAGAATCACTTAAATCTTATGAAGGAACCAACCCTAAACCTTCTGATTTTGATGATTTTTGGCAAGATGGGTTGAATGAAATGAAAAATATTGACCCAGAAATAGAGTTTATTAAAGCGGAATTTGAATGCAGTTACTGTATTTGTGAAGACATGTATTTTACTGGAGTAGGAGGAGCGAGACAGCATGCTAAAATTTTAAGACCAATTAATGAAACAGAAAGACATCCTGCAATAATTATGTTCCACGGCTATTCAGGAAATAGCGGTTCATGGAGTGAAAAACTTAATTTTGCTGCGATGGGATACACAGTTGCTGCATTGGATTGTCGTGGTCAGGGAGGTTCTTCAGAAGATATGGGCGGAGTTGTTGGCAATACCCTTAGAGGTCATATCATACGTGGCTTGGAAGGTCCACCAGAAAAAATGTTATTTAGACAAATTTTTCTCGATACAGCCCAACTTGCATCAATAGTCATGGAAATGACTGGAGTAGATCCTAGACGAATTGGGACTTTAGGGCGAAGCCAAGGAGGAGGGTTAGCCCTAGCTTGTTCTGCTCTAGAACCAAGAATTAAATTAACTGCTGCAGATTTTCCATTTCTTTGTGATTACAAAAGAGTTTGGGAAATTGATTTAGCTAAAGATGCTTACTTAGAACTTCAAGAATATTTTAAAAGGTTTGATCCTCTTCATGATCGAGAGGATGAGATTTTTACTAGGCTTGGTTATATTGATGTACAATTTCTAGTACCAAGAATTAAAGCTGAAGTATTTATGGCTGTTGGTTTAATGGATACTATCTGTCCTCCATCAACTCAGTTTGCCGCATACAACAAAATCAAGGCTCATAAATATTTGACAGTCTATCCAGATTTTGGACATGAAATGCTTCCAGGAAGAGACGATGCTGTATTTCAATTTATGTTGGGTTTGTAAACAAAATATCTAATTACAAAATCAAGTAGTTATATCTTTAATAATTTATTAAAACCATAACTACTTGATTTTGATCAATCTCACCTTGAATTATTGAAGTCTTATCTTCGTTTATTATCCTAAATTCGCCACTTGCCCCATAAAGTTGTAAACACTTTTTATTTAAGTTTTCACCTAAATTAAGTAGTGAACCACAAATCTTATTTGGAGTGCTATTATAAAATGAGTAAATAATTTCTGATTTAGGGTTTCCTGAGAATTGATTACAAAGAAGTCCCGGCACTAAAGTATCAATAAGTGGAACGGATTCTTTGCCAAATATGCAAGCATGATATTTTATTAGTAATTTTTTGTATTCTTTAATTTCGCTCTTTTGATCGTCACTAAATGGAAGCCATGACCCAAAAACATCCTGCCATATAACTATACCCATTCCATTGAAAATGGATCGTTTTATAATAGAATCTTTGTCTGAACCAACACTCCATCTTGAAATCGAATAAAGAGGATGCTCGGGAAACACAAAACGAAATAGATTAACCTCTATATCTACTTTAAAGTTTCTTCTAATATCTCCTATTTGATCCCATGAGCTAGTTAAATGTTCTATTTGCCTTGGTTCTCTTGGCGTTCCCTCTGCACAAAAAATAAAATTAGGGAATTTATCTTTTAAACGTAAAAAAGAATCTGGTAAAGTAGACATTGTGTCCAAAAATAATCCATCAATTCCAGTTTGGTTGATTACAATCTCTAGTCTTTTAGCGTGGATATCTAGTGACTCATTGGACCTGATATCCCACGGTTTGAAAGGCAGAAATACTCGAACATCATTTTTATGACAAATCTTAACAATTTCTTTAATATTATTATAACCTTGAGGCAAATAATTATACAAGTCCCACTGATTAGTTTCATCTAGTCCAAGTCTAGGATATTGATGCCAAAATATAATTGAATCGTATCCACCAAATTCTTTTCCTTTTTCAAGTAATTTTTCGATATCTATTTTTTTAATATCATAATTAAATGCTTCTTTTCCGTATGCAAAAGTAAAATGCTGAAGATAACTTTTTTGAGACCAACTTGATTCCGGTATTTTATAATCTCTTAAATCATATCTTGATCTTGTGTCTTCTTTCCAAAGCTTAAATATTCCAGATCGGCCATAAGGACTGAAATATAAGCGCATTACAAATATATCCGAAAGAATATTTGTCGGTTGTACTTCTGATTCATATAATTCAAAATTAATTTCTTTAATAGCTTCAGAGATGCCTAGATTATAATTTGCTTGCCATGGGAATTCATCTCTAAATTGGATACCAATTGAGTGGTCGATAGAAGAATCAGTCAACGTCGCTGGCGGTGATTCATGAAAATTCCATAAACTTCTCTTTGATGGATATTCGATATCATGTATTTCACCGGGTTTTAAAAAACTATTACTTTTTGACAATTCAATCAGAAAAGGAAACTGTAGTAAAACTTTTTTTGGCACATCGTTATGCCAATTTACAGATAATTGCACTATAAATTCTACCGGGTTATTTTTCTTCTGAATAATTGAAATTCTTCCTCTAAATAAATCTTTTTTAAAGGATAGTTTAAATAATACGTATATGACTTGAATATCCTCATTAATGACTTTTTTAATTTCCTCTATATCCAACGTTTTTGAGGGTATAATGTGATTTTCAACCTTTATCCTTAATATTTCATTTTTACTGTGTTCTAAAAAATTTTTGTTTGATTCAACTATTGTAAAATCTTCAAGGTAAATAGTGTCCGAACAGATAAGACCCATAAACACTTCTTTAGTAGAAAATTTAATTTTTGTATTATTATTCTCTAATTTCATATCATATTCTCATAAACACATCTAAATCCTAATGTTGAAGCCCTATTCAAATCATCATTTAAGATTTGTAATTTCCAGTGAAAATTAGTTTTTCGAGCCCCCCCAGCCACATGCCAATGTTCATGAGCATAATAAAAACTCCCACCACGTAATAGTGCAAACTTGTGCTCACCATCGTCATATATATCTGACGTCCATTCCCAGGAATTACCGCTTAGATCTTCGCATCCGCACCAACTCTTACCATTTTCGTGAGAGTTAACTGGTTTTAACTCATCACTGTCGTGATTACATAAATCTGGAATAAATATCTCTCCCCATGGCCAAGCTTTATAAGTAGGGCCTGCAGCTATGTATTGCCATTCCTCATCAGTAGGAAGTCTACCACCAACCCACTCAGCATATGCTTCAGCATCTTTTTGAGAGACCCAAACGACAGGATTATTATCAGGCAGACTTTGGAGTGAATTATCTCTCCAATTTTTGAGGAAAGTTTTATTTTCCGCAGGTTTATATTTAGTTTTTTCAATAAAATGATAGTAATCATTATTTGTTACAGGATATTTGTCTACCCAAATTTGTTTAATCTCAACTTCACGAGGACCATGATCAACTGAGCAGGTTCCTTCCATTGTTAGATGCTCACATCTGTAAATAAATATTGTTGGTTTAATTAAAATTTTTTCTTTATTCATTTTTCTTAACTATATTTAAGTAATTTGGTTAAATATTTTTCAGAATATTTATTGTTTTTAAATAATGTGTAGATTGTATTTGACTGAAGTAAAGAGGATACTTTCTAGTAGCAGTTGTTGCTCTGCTTGGTCTATAACCTAAACTAGACGCAAAACAATATTTTAAAAGCAATCCCTGTTTTGCTAAATTTCTAATGTTGGATTGTTTAAATTTGAAATACCATAGCTGCCCAAATGTTTTCCAAGGTCAAGATATCTAATTATGACAATGTTTAGTCTTTTTAGTATTTTATTTATTTATCCTTTAACAGCTCCTGCAGTAAGTCCGGTGATAACTCTTTCTTGAAACAATATAAAAACAGCTATACTAGGAATAATACTTATAACAATTGCAGCAAACATTGATACATAATCAGAAAAAAATTCATTTGTAAAATAACTTATTCCGAACTGAATAGTCCTAATATTTTTTGATGAAGTAAGTAACATGGCATATATAAATTCATTCCAACAAAGTATAAATTGAAAAGTACCTGCTGTCATTAAACCTGGTACTGATAGTGGAAGCATTATTTTAGTATAGCGTTGTAGAAAATTACATCCATCCACTACTGCTGCTTCTTCAATTTCTTTTGGAATTGATTTAAAGAATTCCGTTAATATATATATTGATACTGGAAGTCCAACTGCAGAATAAACTAGAATTAACCCAATTCTTGTGTCATACAGATTTAAATAATTTATTATCGCAAAGTAGGGGATTATTAAAGCATTTAGAGGTACTAGTATCCCGGAAACTACCATTAAAAATAAAAAATTACCTCCAAAAAATTTGTGCCGGGAAATGGAATATGCAAACATTGAAGAAATAATAATATTTATAAATGTTGCAATACTGCTAATGATTAATGAATTTAATATTAGTTGCCCTAATCCAGCAGATGTTACAGCTTCTTTATAATTTTTAAATTGGAATTTATTTGGGAGGCTGAATGGATTGTCAAGTAATTCTGCATTTGTTTTGAGTGATGTAAGAACTAACCATAGAAAAGGAAATACTGCATAAATTACAAATATTATTATTATAATCCACTTTAAATAATAATAAATTTTATTAAATATTTCATTCCCCATAGTTAGTTATAATTTTGTGATCTAAGAATCCTTCTCATGAGTAGTAACAAAATTATTCCAAATGCAATCATTATAACTCCTGCAGCATTTCCTAAACCGAGTCTTTGAATTTGCAATTCCTTCCAGATGTATAAAACTAAAACGCCAGTTTTATTAGCAGGTCCTCCATTTGTCATTAGATATACAAATTCAAATTGTCTTAAATTAAAAATTACACCTAAAATTAAACATGTAAAAAATGTACTTCTGATTAAAGGTGATGTTATAAACCAATCCATATGAAATTGTAACGCTCCATCTATTTTTGCTGCATCATAATAATCTTCAGAAATGCTTGAAGTCTTTGCGAGCATAATAATCATATAATAACCAACATAACACAGCCAAAAAGCTAATAAAGCTGGTTGAGCAGTACTTAAGGTCCCAAGCCAATTGTGATTTTTATATTCTTCTAAGCCTATTGAGTCTAATATAAAATTTATTAAGCCGTATTCACTGTTATAAAGTGCCATCCAAAGTAATGCAATTGCTGCGGAAGAAACTACCTGAGGAATGAATAATATAGTCCTGAATACCTTCCAACCTCTTGATCTATGTGATAATAATAAAGCAATTATTAGAGCAAGTGGCACTTGTATCAAAGCTGAAGAAAGGATCCAGTATATATTATTTACTATGGATCTTATAAATGTCTTGTTATTAAAAAGTTTGATATAATTATCTAGACCGACAAAATCGGCTTCAATTCCATCCCAGTTTGTAAAACTTGTTGTGAAGAGAAATATGATTGGTATAATGAAAAAAACTACAAATAGAGATAAAGATGGCATTATGAATAAAAAAAGCCAAATTCTATCTTCCTTTCTAATAATCATCGGGGAATTCTACTATTAACAGATAGACTGTGAACAGCTTAGCTTGTTCACAGTCTAATTTAGTTAAAGTTATTTTGCATCTTTTAACATTTGAACGAATTCTTTGGGAGATACATCATCAAGAACTAATGCAGATAATGCTTGAGGAAATTCTCTTGCAATGGAAAGTGAATTGATCCCATTAATAAAAATTGGAGCAACATATGGAGCATTTCCGGCCTGTTTACTCATGTCTTTAAACAATCTATCCATATCATCAGGTAATTCAGTTTTGATAATAAACATAGCTCCTGAATCATAAGAAAGTCTTGCGACATTATCTGGTTCTGTTAACCATTTTAGAAATTTTACAATTGCTTTTTCTTTGTTTTTATCTGTCTGTTTTCCTGCAGCCAGAGATGACTGTCTCCCTCCGATATAACCACCCATGCCACCTTTACCACCTTCAACCATTGGTGCAGGAGCGATCACTAAATTATCATGAAGTCCGGGTATCCCTTCAGTTGTATAACGCTTAATGAACCATGGCCCATTCATAAAAACTGCTGAACGTTCATTTAAAAAATGGCCTGCAGAAACAGCTGCTGTTGCACCCAAAGCGTCGCTTGACGTATAGTTGAACATTTCACGCATAATTACAGCTGCTTTCAAATAGGCGGGATCATCTAATCCATTATTATATATATCTGGTCCTCCAGCCGATACAAGAATTTGTGAATACCAAAGCATTGATGTCCAAGCATTTTTATTTGTCATTTGAGATGAGCAAATCTTACCTGTTTTTTTGATAGCTTTGCACATCTTTATAAATTCTTTGTAACTTTTCGGAAATGATTCATATCCAGCATTTTTTAATAATTTCTTATTATATATGACTGGAGTTACAAATAACTCATACGGTAGCATATATATTTTTCCATCTTTTTTATTGGAATTTAATGAATTTCCAGGAAATCTGCTTTTCCAATTAGAGTCATAATCAAGGTGTGGAACAAAATCTAGTCCTTTATTACTTCTATAAAAGATATCCCTTAAATCTGAGCCAATTGTAAAAATATCTGGTAATTTACCCGTTGCTAGTTGAGCTGTTAATTTTTGTGCATAAAGGTCATAATCAGTTTGATCTTCTAATACAACTTTTATCTTACCACTGTTAGCTTGATTGAACTCATTAACTAACTGTCTAATTACTTTTGCCTTTGAATCCTTTGCGACCCAAATAGAAGGCCAAGAAATAGATATTTCTTTTGCAAACAAAAGATTATTGAACATGAATGTCAATATGAACATAAACGATATAAAAAAATATCTCATTTCATTCTCCTTAAATTAAATTAACAAAATAGCGTTATTGTTAGAAAAACTTTATTTTATAGGAAAATCAAAATTTGTCAAGGGGAACTCACAGCTTTTATGGCGACAAGCTTGTAGGGTTTCCTGAATAATAACATTGATTATATTATCAATATGTTAAATTGAAACTGGTTAATATGTCTGCACACAAAAATGCTATTTTGTTTCAAAACCCTTGCGGCTGACGTCCATGTATTCACACGATACCCGTCAATTATACTTCTCTGAGTTTCTATCGCACTTTGATGGCAAACTTGAATCAACTAACCGCTGGGTTCAGCTTGCCGCTATGGTTCCCTGGCAACGTTTCGAGAAACAATACGCAGCTCTGTTTTCTCCAGACAGAGGCTCTCCGGCAAAACCGTTCCGCATGGCTTTTGGTGCATTAATACTCAAGGAACGACTAAACTGCAGTGACGAAGAGCTGGTAGAGCAAATCCGCGAGAATCCGTATTTGCAATATTTTCTTGGCCTTGAAGAGTTTAGTAACAAAGTTCCTTTTGAGGCTTCAATGCTGGTTCATTTCCACAAACGCATTTCACTTGAAATGATCGGAAAAGTCAACGAAGCTTTGGTTGCGGGTTTGCGAGGTGATGCGACAATGCCTTCTGGTGACGAACCACCTGGCACAATCCTTTCAGCTTCTGCCAAAAAACCCGCGACGGGATGCTTGGCTTCTACAAAAACCACTGACAAAAAATATTCAGCACCGATTGCCGTCGTTATAGGGGCGGTGGTAGTGCTGTCATCAGTAATCTGGGTGACTCTTCGACGGGGAGAAATAATCAATCTTGATGGCAGTCAACTATGAACATGCACAAAATAAGCTCAATAACTTTAATATTTGGAACAAATTTGCAACAGAGTTAATTTCGATGCGAGTTATCCCAAAGTCTATCTGTCCAGAAAGAATCAAAGAAAACGCGAATGTCTTTGATTTCAATTTGAATGAGGAACAAATGCAAATATTAGCTGGATTGGATCAAGGATTTCGTTTTTGCCCTGATCCACTGGAAATTCCTGTTTGATAAAACACCTTAAAAGATAATTATGCCCTTTCCAATCGAGCCCTGATTTTGCTCCTTCAAACAATCATTGCTCCAAAAACTATTTCCATTTTGCCAATATGCTTGCCTAAGCCGGTAAACCCAAAATAATTTTAATTACGTGCTGCTACAACTATCACCTCAACTTTGTATTCCGGTGTAGCAAGCTTAGCTTCTCCACAAGCTCGAGTTGGAGCGGTTCCGGGAGTTATCCAGGCATCCCAGATTTCATTCATTTCGGCGAAATCAGCCATATTATCAAGCCAGATTGTAGTTTGCAGAATACGAGTTTTATCTGACCCCGTCTCTTTCAGCAGTGACTCAACACTCTCAAGACTGGTTTTAGTTTGTTCCGCCACCCCATCTCCGGGATTCCCTACCTGACCTGCAAGATAGATAGTTTCATTATGAATCACAATTTGACTCATACGGTTTCCGGTCTTTATTCGAGTGATTTCGCTCATACTTGTTGTCCTTGCTGAAGTTGAAGAATACTTGAAATTGTACTCAAAAAATTTATAAGAAATTACTCTGAATATGTAACATCATTTTGTCCGTTTTTCAAGGTAATGCTTTGTACTCGCTTGAATAATATATATTTATATGATTTAATATATATTCAATCAATATCAAAAATATGTTAGCTAGGTCATCATCTACTTAGGGCTTCCAGAAAAATACTTCCTTTTGTCTTCCGGACTTGATTCGGGATCCCGGTTTCGATTCAATATGATTTAGAACACTCAGGCACACACTATGGAATAAAAGGGGACACTACCATTTTATAGAACCAAATTCTTTTAGCCAGTAATGAAATGATCATAGGATATTTAACCCAGTAATTTTGGCTTTTCACCCATATCGTCCTTCGTAAATACTAAGCTTCTGCAAGCACCTTCAGGAGATGCCTGTAAAGGTTGCTGACAGCCACGACACAGATTGTGCCGATGCAAACCAAACCGGTTCTCTTGAAATTTAATAAATCATTATAAATCTAAAAACATCTGAAATATCAAGTTAATTTATTGTTATATGTGGCAATTTATGCTACTTATTGGTTAACATAATACACCAATAGGATACCAATTTTTCATTAATCAAATCTCCAATAAATTAGTACTGTGAGCAAAAGATACTCTGATGAAGCAATGGCAAAGGTTAGAGTGTCCAATCGATTGAGGTTCGTTCAAAATTCAATAAAAAAGTTTGGAAAGAGATTTAGTTTTCCTGACTTGGAGAAAAATTATGAAACTCAAAAAAACTCTAAAGTTACTATTGGTTGCCCAGATCATCCAGAAGCAAAAATGACTCCTGATAAACACCTCCAAAGTAAGACTGGTTGTCCAGATTGTGGAATAGAGGAAAGAGCAAGAAAGAAATTAGAAAAGGGGAGGAAAACTTTTTTGGAAAAATTTAAAAATAAATTTTCAGACAATTTAAAAATTAAATCTGAATACGATGGATCCAAATCGAACATAGATATAGAATGTAAACAAGAAGGGCATATTTTTCCTATGTATGTCGGTAACATTGATTGGGCATATGACAATGGATGCCCGATATGCTACCGACCAATTCTTTCAAAATCCATGATGATGTCTGAAGATGATTTCATTGACAGATGTGAAAAAAAATTTCCAGAATTAGATTTTAGCATAACAAAATATAGGGGTTCTTTTGAACCCATTGAATTTATATGTCACAAACATGGTGAACAAGAAGTTGCAAATGCATCCGATTTTCTACATAGAAGTTTTCTTGGTTGTCCTACTTGCTCTGACGAACATAAAGGTTATTCCGGTTACAGAATACGACTGCTTAAATCAGGTGATCCAACTATTAAATCAAGGCCAACAACAATAGCAATAATGAAAATGAAAATTTGGGGTTTTGATACTTACAAACTTGGAATTACTCATAGAAAATTGGAAGTCCGTTATAGAGGATATCTTAAAATAGTATATTTTGAAGCTAGACTTGATGAAATTGATGCTCTGATGCTTGAACACCTTTTACTTGTAAAATATAAGAATGATAAAGATACTCGTATTAAGGATATGGGAATTAGAAATGGTGAGAGATGGTCTGGTGACACAGAATTATTTTTAAAAAGAACATTAAAGCCAATGCTTTCTGAACTAAAATCTCTTATTCAAGAAATTTCAGAAAAAGATCCAAATTATTGGGCACGATTCAAAGGATTGAAATTACCATTCGATAAAACTAGAGAGGTTGAATTTAATGGAGGAGAGTGGAATATGCCTCGTAAAATAATATGTCTTGATGATAAAACTGTTTTTAGCTCCCTTACTGAAGCAGCAAGGTTAAACAATTCATCGATAGGTAATATTTCATTAGTCTGTACAGGTAACCGTAAACATGCAAAAAATAAGAGGTTTGCTTATCTCGATGATTATGAAAATGGAAACATTCCACACTTTATTCCATCATCCGGTAATAAAAGAAAAGTTCGTTGTATAGAAACAGGGGAAATTTTTTCTTCAATTGTTGATGCTGATAAAGAAAAAAGTGCTAAGAAAATAACAGATGTTTGTAAAGGGAATAGAAATACTTCTGGCGGTTTTCACTGGGAATATATTTAATTTTACTCATTTATTTTGGGGATAATCCATTTTGCTGAAATTTTGTGGTGAAGACCATAATCAACATATTGAAACACTTTTAATAAAAGGAGACGCTACCTTTTTATTCTTTTGACTAACTCTGCGGTAGTCCCATGCTTTGCTATGTACTTGAGCCTCTCTCCTATATTCCGATCAGATGCCCGACATTGATGCTTGTATTCGCCAGTTGCTCCAGGAAGCTCTTTCTTTGATACGGGGAGAATCCAGACATGTGATCTTCTAGCGAGTTCTTCGATATCCTCTCCATGAAGTCCTTGCCCCACTTCTCCATGGCTTCTTCGTCCTGCCACCATCCCTTCTGGGGTGATTGGGACTCCTTCTCTGGTGAAGAGGAGATTTCCGTCTGAGTCTGTTTTTGCGCCTTTGGTGCAGCAGACTTGATATAATTCGGGTCAACCATGTAGGTGCGGATTGCTTCTGCTAAAAGTTCTCTAGGTGCTTTCTTTTTTGAATATCCCCCCATCCACTCGTGTTCCGGAGGCAAAATATCTTTGGATCGTACCTTGCCTTGTCCATACAAGGGGTTATTAAAATCATTAAAAATTTTCAGCAGATCTTTTTTGATCCCCTTAGTTGGAATCTGGCCAGCCACTTCATCAAAAATGTGGGCTACTTCGTGAGCTAAAACAGTGGGGACTTCTTCGGAGGGGAGATCATCCGCAATTCTTATTCTCCAACCATGATTTGTTGCACCATGAGCGAGTGCCTGACGCTCCCTTTCAATGGGGTCTTTAATCGCCTCAACCCTTTCTTTGATCCGTCTGTTGGGGTATTCCCAAAGCTGGTCTAACTTACCTGAGTCTCCACCTAATTCGGTTCGTGGTACACGATTAATTCTTCTGGATAAGGTAGAGGCGGCTGCTTTGATATCTCCTCCAAGAAGCCCCTTGTCCACTCCGCCTTGGCTTCGTCGTCCTGCCACCAGCCCTTCTGGTGTGATTGGGACTCCTTCTCTGGTGAAGAGGAGATTTCCTTCTGAGTCTGTTTTTGCGCCTTTGGGGTAGTCTTCATGGAACGACCTCTGAGGATTAAGATTAGGTTCAGGATTAGGATTAGGTCAAATTTCTTACTATGCTATGATCTAGTAAGTCCCACTAGATCCTTTAGGTAGGAGTTGTCTCGGTACGGCCTCGACTTTGTCAACGATTTTTTCTGCGACTTTAAAGAGTTCCTCTTCTCGAAGTCCCTTGTCGCCTTTGCCAATGCTTTGTCGTCCAACCACGAAGGGTGCATCGAGACGCCTCCCCTCAATCGTATATTTAAGGGGACCTTGCCCCAATTCTCCAGTTGTGTGTCCGTAGTCATCGCTAAAGTTCCTCTGAGGAAGTGTTGCGAGGATACCTGTTTTACCTTTAGAATGATACTCTTTTGAGGCAGAAGTTGCCAGCTTATTCGGTGTATTTTTGGCCTTTTTCAGCACCTTTTTTGCGACCTTTAAAGCACCTCCTATCCTAGTAATAGCAGGTGATGATCTATAACGTGCCAAAGTTTCAAAGCTTGATTTAAATAAAAGGGTAGTGGCCCCTTTTATTTTCCAAGATTATACGAAAATACTGTTTAAAACTGCGGAAAAAAGTGGGAGAAATTGGTTAATACGAAATACTGAAAATTAAACATGTATTACGGTTGTTGGTGGCCAGAGGTGGAATTGAACCACCGACACACGGATTTTCAGTCCGTTGCTCTACCAACTGAGCTATCTGGCCTTTTTTGCGGGAAAGTCTTTGGGGGGACTTTTCTAAATATAATCGCGAGAATTTGGGTTTGGGCTGGTGCCGTAGGGGAGACTCGAACTCCCACGTCCATAGAACACTAGACCCTGAACCTAGCGCGTCTACCAATTCCGCCACTACGGCCTCACTCACGAATCATTTATGCTATCGTACTGCACAAAAACAAGCAACTATTTTGTGAAATCATTTAAACTTGAGCCTGCTTTGCTCTAGATATAAACTGAAATCTATCAAAGATGAAAAAACAAAAATATGTGTAGGAAATTTTATGGACAACTTTATTCAGGATATATCCGCAACATTAAAAGAATGGGGCGCTCTTTTTCAAAGTCAGCGTCAAATTCAATTAGCGGTGCTGGCAGGGTATTTACTACTTTGGCTCTTTATTTCCGGAAGCCTTACTACAACTATCTGGGTTGGAGTTGGAGTTGGTTTAGGCTGGATGTTAGGACGAGGCAGCGGGCAGGAATTATAAAATGCCGAAATCCATTTTAATCACAGGCGCAAGTACAGGAATAGGTCGCGCGCTGGCTTTTGAATTTTCACGCAGAGGTTACGCGCTCGGATTATGTGCCAGACGTCTTGAGTTGCTAGAGGAACTGCGTGATGAGTTGGGCGGAGAAAACCAGGTCGCCATTGCCAAACTTGATGTTGCAGAATTCGCAAGTGTTCCGGAAGTGTTGCACAAACTGGCGGAAGAACTTGGCGGAGTAAAGATTGTGATCGCAAACGCCGGCGTTGCCGAAAAGAGTTATCCGGGTGAAGGCACATTTCATCTGGACCGTAAAGTCATCGAAATAAATGTCCTCGGCGCAATTGCCACCATAGACGCAGGTGCGGAAATTCTAAAAAAAGAAGGGGGAGGTCAAATTGTCGGTATTTCTTCAGTTGCCGGTTTCCGCGGACTTTCCTCAACACCGGTATATTCTGCTTCCAAAGCGGCGCTTTCAACATATATGGAAGGCATCCGAAATCACCTCAAACAACACAATATCGCAGTCACAGTCCTCAATCCCGGATTTATCGACACTCCGATAAATACTCATCGCAAATCCAGACCTTTCCTGATTCCCTCGGAAAAAGGAGCGCGGTTAATGGCAGACATGATCGAAAAAAAGGTTTGGTCTTCCACAGTTCCAGTCTGGCCGTGGGCCTTTGTTACCGAAATTATGCGGCAGCTTCCGGAACGTCTCTGGAGCAAATTCAACGTCTGACATTTTTTCAGAACTGGCGCAAATAAGTAATTAACAACCAGCGTTCATTTTTGCTGAGCACATTTTCAAATGCCGGCATTGCACTTTTGAATTCCTGCCCTCCTGCTGAAATACTCCAGAACAAAAAAGAGTCAGATGCCATCGGCATTCCCATCGCTGCAACCAAATTGGCAGGTTGCGGATCGAGCATTTTTCCGGCAGCACCGTCACCAATTCCGGTTTTTCCATGACAAGAAACACAATTGACGCTGTAAAGCGACTTTCCGGCAGAAATATTTTCAGGAGATTCCGCTAGCGGATTTGTAAGTTCTGCGTATTTTTCCGGAACTCCGTTGCTCATCAGAAAAGAGTGCCGGCCTTTTTCATCCATCATTTTGCCCATCATCCGGCCCATCATTCCGCCGCCCCTGTGTCCGTCGTAAACAAAATAACCAAGCACCAGCATTGTCATTCCGAGCATGACGCTGATCGTCATGAAACCTCTGTTGTTCATAAGTCCTTTAGTGTTAAACTGCCGCAATCTCGAAACCCGCCTTTTCAACTGCTTCCTGAAGTTGAGCTGCAGAAATTAATGCGGAATCATATTCCAGTGATGCTTGTTTTTCAGCAAAAGAAACTTCTGCGGACTGTACTCCTGTTTTTCCGGAAAGCACTTTTTGCAGTCTCGCAGAACAACCGTCGCAGTGCATTCCTGAAATGCTCCAATTTATTTTTTCCATAAAATCCCTTAGTTAAAAATGATGGTCTATCAAAAAGTTTCATAACTTTGTCATTGCTTACAAAGCGAGAAATTTATTTTATGTTAAGCACTGATATTATTAAGATCTCTCTCTTCGTTCGAGATGACAAATAATTAGTTTAGGAGTTTTTTCGAAGCCATTAGTCTTAATAAAATGATTTTGTTTAACAAAAACGTTACTTTAATGACACTAATCGAAACTTTCTCAAGTTTATGATTATTGCTTAATGACTTTAGATGATAGCACATACTGATTAAAATAAATAATCTTGAGATAGATATGATACCCTCATTATAAGTTCAATAGTTCACTTGCTTGTCATTCCCGTGAAAACGGGAATCCATTCCCCGATCGGGTCAAGGACAAGCATTTTAGATACTTACAAGTTTCTGGATTCCCGCTTTCGCGGGAATGACAACTTCTTACGAGTTTGTAATTAGCCACCATTTTAAAGGAGAAATAATGATTGAAGAATTTATCCAAAAACTTCCAAAAGCAGAATTGCATTTACACATCGAAGGCTCACTGGAACCGGAATTGATGTTTAAACTGGCGGAACGTAACCAGATTGAGCTACCTTTTTCTTCGGTTGAAGAGGTGCGAGCGGCATATGAATTCAGTGATTTACAGTCTTTCTTAGATATTTACTATGCAGGCGCGGGAGTGCTTTTGCAGACAGCGGATTTCTTTGATCTGACTTGGGCTTATCTGGAAAGGGCGCACCGTGATAATGTAAAGCACGTTGAAATTTTCTTTGATCCGCAGACACATACAGACCGCGGAGTTCCCATGAGAACAGTAATCACAGGAATTCATAAAGCCATGGAGCAAGCCAAACAGCAATTCGGCATGACTTCCTATCTGATACTTTGTTTTTTACGGCACCTGAGTGAAGAAGCCGCTCTGGAGACTTTGCAGGCAGCACTGCCGTTCAGAGGTTGGATTGAAGGTGTTGGACTTGATTCTGCAGAAGTCGGTTTTCCGCCTGAATTATTTGAACGTGTTTTTGCAAAGGCGACAGAGGAAGGTCTGCGGAAAGTCGCGCATGCCGGTGAGGAAGGACCTCCCGAATACATTTGGCAGGCCTTGGATTTGCTCGGAGTTTCACGGATCGACCACGGGGTACGTTGTATGGAGGACGAAAAACTGGTGGAGCGACTGCTAAAAGATAATATGCCGCTCACTGTCTGTCCACTTTCAAATACCAAGTTGCGAGTTTTCGATAAAATGGAAGATCACAACTTGAAAAAAATGCTGGATGTCGGACTTTGCGTAACTATTAATTCTGATGATCCTGCCTATTTTGGCGGCTACATGAACGATAATTTTCTGGCCACGCAAAAGGGCTTAAATTTAAGTCAGGAAGATTTAATTGAAATTGCCAAAAACGGCTTCCGTGCGAGTTTTCTACCACAGGATTCGATCGACTACCATTTGCGCAGTATCGATGAATTTGCGGCAAAGCAAAACGAATAATTAAGAAACAGTCAGGAATTTACTTTCTCTGCTAAATGATGACAATTCAGCAGAAATGACTTTATGCTGATCGTTTGAGAATCAACAGATTTCCGGCAAGAATCAGCAACATCCCCATGACTGCATAAGCCGTCCACTGGTAATCCTCGAAAACTGTCGAAAAGCCCAGCGCTACTAAAGGAAATAGCAAAGTTGAGTACGCAGCACGTTCCACACCAACACGACCTAGCAGGGTGAGGTATGTCCAAAACGCAATGATGGAGGCAAAAACAGCGAGAAAGACCAGTGAACTGACGTAAGGCATGGTCATTTCAAAAGTAAATTCCCGCCCTGTAGCCCATGCTAATCCGAGCATCAACAATGCTCCGTAGGTCATGCCGAAAGTATTGGCCTGCACAACCGGAATGCCTGCGCGTTGATTTCTGGCAGAGGCAATATTTCCCACAGAAGCCAGCATTGTCGCCAACACAGCCAAAGCTGCAGCAAATAAATTTTCACTTCCGGATTCAAAATCAGTAACTTCCGGCCAGAAAACAAGCATGATTCCCAACAACCCAAGTCCTGCTCCGGCAACCACACGTAATTCAAGACGGTTTTTCAAAAACAGTACACCATTCAGCATATTCATCACAACGATGGTGCTGAAAATAACTGCAGCCAAACCGCTGGTGAGCGTTAGTTCAGAAAGGTAAAACAGCCAATAGTTGAGGGCAAAAAGGCTTGCGCCCTGCAGAAACATGAAGGCGTGATCACGCAAACTATAGCGCATTAAACGGCCGGACAAACGGCAATATAACCAGGAAATTCCGGAAGCAAGCAGGAAACGATATGCCACCGAGACCATCGGATCAACGGAGCCAAGCTGGTATTTAATTGCCAACCAGCTTGAACCCCAAATCAGTACAGTCACAACGTAAAGCAGTGCGTTTTGCGACGCACTGGACAAATGATTCAAATCCGGACTCCACCGTCGATTTCCAGTACACGTCCAGTGTAGTAATCATTTTTGAGGATGAAAAGCGCACCATCCGACATTTCGCTCGGTTCCGCAAAACGACGAAGAGGAATACTTTTTTTAAAGTTTTCCTTGATTTCTTCACGGAGAGAAACAACCATCTCTGTAGCAGTGAATCCCGGAGCAATTGCGGCAACACGGATTCCGTGCTGAGCGAGTTCCTGAGCCCACAAAACTGTCATTGCGGAAACTCCGGCTTTGGCTGCAGAATAGTTACTTTGCCCAAAATTTCCGGAACGTGCGACACTGGCAATATTGATAATCACACCAGGTTTTTTCTGTTCCACAAAATGAGCTGCTGCTTCTCGAGCGCAAAGGAAAACACCAGTAAGATTTGTGTCAATCACTGCCTGCCATTTTGACATGGAGAATTTTTGAACTTTGCCTTCTTTAACTTTGACTAGCAGTCCGTCACGTAAAATTCCGGCGTTGTTAATGGTGGCGTCTAGCGTACCAAAATCACTGACAACCTGAGAATAAACCGCCTCAACTTCTGCTTCCTGGCTAACGTTTAATTCGTAACCGCGTGCTTCGGCTCCTTTGTCTTCACACTCTTTGCGGGTATTTTCCAGAGCTTCCGGATTCATATCTGCAAGTGCGACCTTCATTCCGTTTTCTGCGCAAGCTAGTGCGAATTGACGACCCAAGCCCTGAGCAGCGCCGGTTACAATAACTACTTTATCTTTAAGTTCCATTTGATTTTTTCTATGAGATTATTGAAAAGTCATGCCAGCCATCAAGATAAAATATTTCTTGCGGAAATAAGCTGGGTAATTTCGGAAGACTTTGAATGGAAGGCTGGCGGAGGGAGAGGGATTCGAACCCCCGAAGACGTTGCCGCCTTAACGGATTTCAAGTCCGTCGGTTTCAGCCACTCACCCATCCCTCCTTAATTGATTATTATCCCGGATTTGCTTGATTTTCTCAAGCCTGAATTCTCAAATCAAGGAGATTGTAAAGAGGACGCAGTAGTAAATAGGTAATTTTATACTTTTAACGCCTGAATCAAAGCTGATGATATATTTAATTGAGGGCACGCTCAAATACTTGCAGAGTTTCCGCAAGCATTTTTTGGGGATTAAAACGAATTTCCGCATCACGACGTGCGCCCTGACCGAGTTTTTTACAGAGTTCCTGGTCTGTCAGGATTTTCCGTAATTCGTCCGTAAGAGCTTGCTGAGATTGATCTTTAGTCAACAAGCCATTTTCAGCATGCCTGATTATTTCCGGAAGACATCCGGTAGGAAATGCCACCACCGGAGTTCCCACTGAAAAAAATTCAACCGCGACTCTACAGATTACCTCGGAGTCCACAGAACTTACCACGCCTGCATCCGCAAATTCCATCAAGTCGCGGATATCTTCACGTTCCGGAATTAACCGTACATGTTCTTCAAGTCCAAGCTTGCTGATGTCATTCCGGACTGCCTGCATTTCCGGTTCATTTTCGGAAGTATCACGATAAGGCATGAGCAGTAC
>Ga0233440_1001718_pt1 | contig 19478 bp, 35 predicted proteins | sample SI_123_September_5_FD_182791 | JGI IMG/M metagenome (GOLD analysis project Ga0233440, IMG submission 182791) | Seawater microbial communities from Saanich Inlet, British Columbia, Canada - SI_123_September2016_120_MG | ecosystem: Environmental > Aquatic > Marine > Inlet | place: Canada: British... | reverse complement strand
CTACTGTTGGAACGGTAGTATAGTTATCACCACTAGCTGACATTAATACTTCTAGTACAGAATCTGGGGTGGTAGATATTTGACCGTTGTCTTTATAGAATCTAATGTACTGATCGCCAAACTCTAATACATAAGACTGGGTTATGTTAAACTCGAAAGGGATTAATCTTACTTCCTTGGTTGAGTCTTTAACCTCTGAAACGAAGTGAGTTCCACCTCTACGAGTAGCACCACCATGAGGATATACCACCATGTTAGTTAGCTCACTGCAACCGTTAAAATATTTCTTAAAGTCAATCTGTCCTTCAAGACGAGGACTTAACTCCCCAGCTGTAAAGTTAGACTGAAAGGGATGTACTCTAGCCATTTTATCCTCTAAAGCTTGTAAATGTATCTGAAACTATACCGTCAATAAAACCTTCTGCACCATCTATACTTCTTGATTCTGAAACCTTAGCGTCATACAACTCCCACATCTGCTTAGATAAGGTATTACTACCTGTAACAGAATAAGCTAACTCTGCAGACATACGCGAAGTTAGTAACTCTGTGAACATGGAATCGAATTGCGCTGTGTCAGTAACTTTAGCAATGTATAAAATCTTTGCACTGTCTTCGTTACATAGTAGCTTACGACCTTCTACCTTGAAGTTAATATCTTGATAGTCCATCTGAAGGACTCTAAGACAATAAGGATCTGTAGGTAAGGTGAACTCAGCAGTGTAATCAAATGCTGGAGTTGTTGATAGCTTACTTAACTCTGCTCTTGCTATAGCAAAGTTCCAAGGATGTGACCTTAATAGGGCATCTCTGGTTGGAGCATAAAAGGCGTTACAGAGTCTTGCTCTCTCTGTATCGTCAGTTAGGGAAGTGATTGGATCGTCACCAAGCTTTCGTAATGCGTTTGAACAAATGGAAACCTCTGTTGCCATATCTCTTCTCCTGAATGTGGTGAGGATAACCCGTTACAGGAAACCCTCATTTTTTTTATAACTTTAGTCTAGTACATAAACCAAGTAGCCAGATGCAGTATCGCCAGAAACGATAGCAGTATCCGTACTTGTTAATCTAATAGATACGCCACCTTGCGAAGTGAATACTTTAGTATCCGCAGTTAATGCAGAGCCTACAGCCATTGCACCAGCAGTATCAACAGAAACACCGTTGTCAATACCATCAGCATCCGCAGCTACAGCATCACCGTCTAGGTCTGTGTAAGCATCCCAACCGACATCCATAGTAGCACTAGAAGTAGTCCAGTTATGCTCAACGCGACTTAACGCACCTAACAAACGAACAGTTCCAGCGGGTAAACGAGCAACTTCCACAGAAGATGTCGCATCACCAGCACCTGATTGTGTGTGATCGAACGCAGCAATGCGTAAACGACCATGAACATCAGATGTTTCCTCTCTTACAGAGGGACTAGCATCAAAGTTAGTTACTTGCGTACTTTTTTGAGTAGTTACAGCCATGATTATTCTCCTATATTATTCAGTACACGCAATCTCTACTACTTTCTCGTCTTCAACACGAGTAGCACCGATTGTCATTGATAAAAATACTTGAGTAGCATAGTTCTTGTCATCACGCTCGCTGATGCGAGTTTGAATCTCTGAACCCATTGCTAGACCAAGACCTGATTTACAGTACACAGTAACCTGACGGTTGCCATCTGTATCTGTGCCAACACGCTCTGAACGTACAAACTTAAAGCCTAAGAAAGAATCTAATTGACCTTGTGCCAACGCTTTAACAGTGTTGTAGTCAGAAGATTTAACTTCAGTAGAGTTAAGTAAGTCTGTAACTTGCTTCGCAGTAAGAATACAGAAACGCTCTTCTTCAGCATCTACGTCAGAACCATCAATGATTTCTTTAGCTTCTAAAAGCTTAGTAACAGTTAGACCTGCTGAACCATGAACGATCTTCTGTGCAGAAGGAAGTGCGATAGTAGTACCACCAGCAACGCCACCATAAGCATTACCAACTGCAGCTTCAATAATTGCAGTATCCATAGCACGACCCATTGCATTAGCACCAGCCATTGCATACTCGCTCTGTGGAGTGATTAACATACGAACCTTATCTTCCTGGTCGATTAAATCTGCCCAGTCGTAGTCATCCATTGAAACTCTACGTCTTGAATGTGGAGTATCCATACGTGGAGTATCTGAGTGACGTGAAGTACGCTTTTGCGCTGAAACTGCACCAATTCTTTCGAAGAAGTGATTCTTACCTGTTACCGATTCGTAACGAACCGTATCGCGTAATCGTGAACCTTTTTGTTGTGCAAGGTGCAACACATTACTTTTATACTGCTCGATAAAAGCAGTTGTGATTTCAGTGGACATAATGCCCTCCTTTTATTATTAAACAAAAAAACGGTCATTATCCTTTCGGGTGTCCTGTCTATCACGCTGACTAAACGGGTTTAAGAACCACCTTTAACCTATCGTTATCCATAAGGGCGATGTACGGTTGGTGCGAATTTTACCTCGCTTGATTATTATCTTACCACTAATTATAGGCTTTATCAAATAATTGTCGCATTTCTTCTTGAGCGTCTTGATGTTTAGGACTTGTTGCATCCCAGTAAGCGTTAGACTTATCTCCGTTAATCTGCTCAATACGCATCTTAGCATCTAGTGGACTCATTACTAGAGAGTTGTTAGCAGTACCTTGTGCTGAATCCTCCGTAATATCTTTACCAGCATTAGCAAGTAGTCTAATCAAGTCTGGATCATTCCCAAATCTTGGATCAGATAGTTTCTGCTGTAACTCTGGTGTGCCATACACTCTTAATGCCCTCTGTGCTGCTGATAAACTTTTATCATAATTAGCACCAAATTCTTCTCTTAGGACTTCTTCTGTCTGAACACCTATTGCATCACCTGCAACTTGCTCTTGATTCATTTGATAATCAACAGAACCTTTTTGCCATTCGACTAGTCCTTGCATTTGTTTAGGTGATAACCCTAGATCATGTCCTGTTTGTTTAAATGAGTTCATCATTTCCTCTGGATAGTATTGTTCATATCCTTGAGGCACTTCAACTTCGTAACCATCTGCTGATTCAGGTCTACCAAGTTTTGCATATAACTCGTTCATCTCTTCATCATTCTTAGGGATAGGGATTCTACTGCCCATCATCTTTTGCTGATGAATAAGTGTTTTTGCTGCAGACTCGACATCATTAATACTTGAAAGCGTTGGATCTGCTCTCAATTCCTCTGATAACCCCGATCTCCAATCTTGGTTACCACTCTCAACAGGTGCTACTACTTCTGCATTATCCGTTGTTTCCGTGACCATTTCTTCACTCATAACTTTATTCCTCTTCTTTTATATTACACATATTTAAAATACGAAGGTAGACAGCTCTTTCACCCTCTCTCCTCGCGGTTTCATACGAGTCACCTTTTACATAGGATTCTCGTAGTTGATATGCCCTGCGAAGGTCATCTAGGACTTTACCCCCAGATATAGACCCAAAACAGTCAGCATAATCTCTTTTGATTTTAGTAATAGCTCTAGGCATTATTGCATTGCCTCTACCATTTGAGCCATACCAGCTTCACTAGCTTCAACATTCTCAGGTGTAAGCTGTTGTGCTACTGGTGCTACTGTGGCTGCAAGGTCTGCACCTTGTTGTGCTTGTTGCATAGCCATAGCTTCTTGTTGTTGTTGCATCTCAGCTTTACGTTTCTCTTCAATTACTGCTGGATCACGCATGATGTTCTTAGGAACACCTAGTAATTCAGCTCTTGATCTAATTGCAGCGTCATGGTCAATGTTATCCATAACCTCTGGAGCGATTTGTGCAAGATTAGCAGCCATCTCATATAGTCTTTCTACTGCTGTAGCCTCTTCCATTCTCTGAGAACGGGCTAGAGGACCAACGTATTCAATATCAATATCAATACCATCTAACGATCCTGGTGCAGGTGCAAACATTTCATTACGTTGCATGATAGCGAAACATCTTTCGATAAGCGGATTCAAGAACTCTGTCTGGAATCTACCAAGTGTAGGACCTAATAGACGTTGCATTAATTCATAACGAACCTGAACCTCTGTAGCTGTCATTTGTGGACCACTCTGTAACTCTAACTGATCTGAATAGAATGCTTGTTTAATAGCACCACGTAATTCAGTCTCTTTCATATCGGATACATCAAATCTTGCACCAGTATTAAGAGGTTTGATTGCGCCATCTCTACGAACAACAGTAATACCTGCTGGTGTAGTCTTAACTCTACCGATTACACCGTCATCTTCTACTAGAAGTGGTGGATCAATAGCTTTAGCCCATGCTTTAAGACCTAACTCTACTGCTTTATTCAGAGTTTTGATGTCTGGTAGAGCGTTGTAAGCAGGTGAACGACCGTATTCTTCGCCAGAAGCCTTAGACCATCTAGTTACAAGGTATGGCATTTCGTTATAACCACCTTCTTGTACTACGTTCTTATCTTCTTTACCTATATGAATACTTATAAAAGGTAGTTTAGATTGTTTCTTGCTTTTATACTCTTCTGAAGGCATTACACAATGAATGAATGTAAACTTCTTGTCAGGGTTATTCTCAAATGCTTCTTGCACTTTAGGACCTACTGCATCACCCCACTTCTGTTTGGCTTGTCTAGCAGTGTATTCAAACTTCCTATATAAGGTATCAATCTTGCCTTGATGATTCTCTGAGATGAAATACTCTGAGATATGAAGTGTTCTGAAGTTAAAACCGTTCTCAGCTTCTTCTGTTTCAATACAAGATGTACCAATAGAACAAATATCAAGATAGAACTCATGAACCTCTGTATTGAAGTTAGATGAATTGAATGCTTTGTACATTCTATTACGACAGTCCTCTAACCACACCTGTACTTCTCTACTCTGGTTAAGACTCTCGTCTCTTACACGTAAGTGAAACCATGGCAGTGATGCTGATGTTAAAGTTCCTTGTAATGATGCAGCTAATAATGTGTTCGCATGAATTGCTGACGAATCATATAGCTTCTCGGTACGTTTAGAACCTTTAGCATACTGAACTGTAACCTCTGCTTTACGAGGCATTACATAGTCAAGAATCTCTTGCCAATGAATTTCCCATGTCTGCTTGCCTGACTCTAATCTCTCTAGTCTTTTTAATATTTGTTCGACCATCTCTACACCGCCTTTTTACCTGAGCCAAGTAAAGAACGTGTTTTGACATCTGCTTCGTCTTGAACACCTTCTCCACCTGTTAATAACAGTGAATATCTGCCTGATTGCTTTTTAGCTAATAACTTGCCTTTTTCTTCAGCTAGTGACTTTTCACCCTCTGCCTTTTCTTTCTCACGAGCCTTTGACTCTGCATTGTAATCTACAGGTGCTGGTGGCACGTAAGGTGTTGATTTCTTTCCCATTTTAGTCTCCTAACCATTTACATTCGCGTTCAAGCATACCATATATGTTGGCATCCTTCCCATTTTCTGATATTTCTCGCATTGTCCCTTCGTGAACAAAACCGAGCTTTTTGAGTATTACGTTCGCCCTTTTGTTGTCCGTTTCAGTATATGCGGAAACTCTATGGCATTTAAGTTGTCTGAAAGGGTACTCACACAGAGTGCGTAATATTGATCGAGTTAGACACCCTCTATCTTCAAACGCTGCTGAAAATACAATGTCTTCTACACGATACTCGCTAAAAACAACTCCCCCGACAAGTTCTCCGTCTTTATACATACCAAAGTTGACGCTTGCGCCAAAATTAGTAGCATTTACACGCTTTGCTACCCAGTCTGTAACCTCTTGTCCTGCATTAGGTACGAGAGTTATCATCCTTTAAGCAATGATTCCTTCTTGTCCCAGTAGTCTCTTTCTGCTAATAGTGATGCTTGAGGTGCTTTTTCACCATCTTTTACAGATGCTGATGCTTTTTTAGCTGACTCAATCTTTCTTCGTGTGATTCTGTCTAGCTCTTTTCTATCTACCGCTTCAGTTGTTTCTTCTGCTGGTTGGATAAAAGGAGCTGGTGCGCTTTTCTTGCCCATATTAACTACCTAATAGTGATTTCTTTTCAATATCTGGACTACCCAAAGTACCGCCTGCAGTAAGTACCGTACCGTATCTACCTTTTTTCTTTAAGTTCTTGAATCCAGGATCAATTTCCTTAGCTACCTTTGGCGCTGCTTCCACTTCTGGTGCTAACGCTACCTGTTCAACTTGTTTTGGCAAGTCTGGCTTACCAAATATTAGTCCTGTTGCCGCTCTTACTACTCCACCCATATTATTACTCCTTAAAAAATACTAAATTCACTATCAGCTTGATACTGTCTTTGAGATACTTCATGAATCCTCGCAAGACGAAGAGACATAACCGCATATCTCATTGATGAAATCAAGTCATCTTTAAACGGAACTATTCGACCGTCCTTTCTATGATACATTCTTAACTCCTCGAACAAACCACTTTGTGTTGAAAAAATCTTCAATCTACCTGTTTTCATCCTTTCTAACAAGTCCATTATCCCAGATTCTAGTGAAACTCCACCAGAACCTTCCCTTTGACCAGGAGTAGGAGGGTTTGTGAACCAGCCTCCCCATGATCTACCATTGCCTTTAATCATGTTTACACCTAATTCACGATACTGATCTGCTAATGGAGTGCCTGATCCTTTGTCTGCTTGTCTACCATCTCTGGGCCATACGACTGGTATCCACTTTGGTCTAGCATTAATTGCTGCTGCATGCACTGCTGGCACTTCTTGAGACTGAGAATGTGAGTCATATATATAAGCTATGTCTGCATCTCTATCCCATGCAACCCATATTGCTGTTGTCGGGTGATCCCAACCATAGTCCATGCCACAAATCCTGGGAAAGTGAGAAGGAATCTCAAATGGTTCACACTTAATAGAATCTTCTGGCACTGGAAACACTAAACCTGAGCCAAGAGAAGGAATCCCTTGTTCACGCATCTTCCTTTCATGAGGAGGCAGTGCTGCTAGAATCTGTTCTTTGACATCTTCTGTCATGTGAGGTGCATCATCCCAACCAGCTTGTTGCATATACTGGCCAGGTTTTAAATCATTAATAAATTGAGCGATGGTTTCCGTCATTCCACTCTCTGGAGTAAATGTCATATAAACCATTCCACCTTTATCCGCTGTACGAGTTACAGACTGCGAGTAGATTTCTTGTGGTGGCTCTTCATCTAGCCAGATAACATCTAGTGACTCACCCATCCACTTCTCTCTGCCCATCTCATAAGCTTTAAAACCGATCCTCGACCAGCCTCCAGAAACATGCTTTACCATACAAGAGTTATGTGCATTAGGTACACCAGGCTTCCTAGTAGCATCACCGATAAGTTTAAGAGGTATTGCACCTGTACCACGAGAATAAGGATCGTCTGGCTGCCCGAACAATTCTTTCTGGCAAATATCACGAGTAGTTTCATTCGATGCACCACCTGCCCAAGCCCTAATAGGTCTATCCCATCTTCTACCTTTCCACCAGTCAGGGTAGAGACCAGTCAAGTGAAATGCCAACTCTGCAGCACCACAAAAAGACTTACCAATACGATTACCAGCCATCAATAGTTTCTGTGACGCTATAGCGTTATGATATTTCTCCTGATATTCATACGGCTTGTAATACTTCAGCTTATTATGATCTTTCCTAAATTGCAATTCCTTAGCAATCTTTAATGCTTCTTCAACGTTCATTCTTCTTCCTGTACCAAGAGTTCGGTATGGTATTGAATCTGTTCGGCCAACATTACAATCACATGACTTTCAATATCATCTACCTTCATGCCAGACTTAATCTGACTAGCTAACTTATGAATAGCTCTTAACTTAACTTTACAATCTTCAACCTTGTGCTTCATTACTCTCCTTTTAATAACATTAATAACAAAGTGTTTCCCTACTGTAGACTCGTCACTTATCCCTTATGCAGCAGTATTATTAGATTCTGCTAATATAGCCTCATCTTCTACACTTGTAGAACTATCTGGGGTCACATCGATGACATTGGCATTTAAAAGACGATCTAACTCTTCCTTCAACTCCTCATCTGACTTCTTATCTAACCCCGATATCTCTATCTGATTGATGGCGTTAAACCCTGCTCTATCAAGCAAATCCTTACAAGCCTGCAGTCTAACACTATCATTACTTGCATTCTTGGCTAAGTCCAAAACCCCTGCAAGCCCTAGTGTAGCGCTATCTGCAATCATTCTAACAGTCTCCTGCTGAATCTTATCAGCAAACTTCCTCTTCAGCTGATAACCCTTTTGCTTTGCAGTATCCTCGCTATATCCTGCTCCAACAGCACACTTAGAAGCGTTGCCTGCCCACTGTGAACCTACGAAAAGCCTTATAAACTCTGCCTGGCGCTCGTTTCTAACTAAATCTGTACTCATCTTGACTGGTCTCCTGTTTACTTAGGTAAATGATAATGTATTTTCCCTCCGCTGTGTGACTACTACCTTATGTATATAGCACGGGTAGCTGTTTGGTGGGCGGGGGGTCTATCTGAACGAGTCAAAAGCTGATGCCATGGCCTTTTATAGCGTTTTTGCTATGATAGGCATATTGCAGGGTTGGCACTGAGGACGTGTGAGAGTGTATGTGCAACGTTATTTTTGAAGCGTTAAACGAAGCATTAAGTAAAGAGCTACATTGTGATGACTGAGATAGGTTAATGCTTGGCTTGTTGCATGATTGTATAGCGTGGCTTGATGGGATAGCTTGAACTAACTAGACTTGTATTACTCTATACAGCTATATAGATATAAGCACTATACCAGGAGCATTGTATTCCCTTTATTAGTCGTCGACGTCGCACCCTGTATTGGTCAACAATACCTAAATGATATTATCATTGCTGGCTTAGGTACAACGCACCAAGTAAGACCGTATATATAAGTAAACAGAATTAGTTAATAAATACATTACTACATATGTAGAAGTATGACTATAATGTAAGAAGCAATTACGCTAACACATGGAGAAAGACAATGAATACATATGAAACGCAAGAGATGACTAGGAGCGAGGCGCACAAGTTTACCGCTTGGCATGCTGATACTATTGGAACTGAATACGAGTTAAACACGGTTGGAGATTCTGACGCTTATGTTATGGCGTTTGACATGCTACCTATTGAGATAGGACTATGCAGGGCATGGGAACAATCGCATATACCAGCACCAACGGAGAATGATATTAAACTAGGACGCATTGACGCGCAAGGCTGGGTTATATGTTAATCAATATTATTGCACTCTTAGTTGTTGCCTTGGCTTGTTCGGCTTTGTACGGGCTTTGGATAATGTATAGCGCATATAGAAAGGGGTATTTTAATGACTAAGTTATTAGATGTTTTTATGGAACTACTAGCGAGCGCGTTGTTCGTGGCGCTAGTTGGTGGATTGTTGTTGTTATTAATAATAGGAGAATTTTAAATGTTAAAAGATATTAAAAAAGACTTGGAGGCGTTGCGAGGCGCTGATGTAAAAATCTTTGGTCAACCAACAACGTTGGCAACCAGGAGCGACGACGATATAACAGTCGATATTCTAGACTTGGTGGAAGCGTTTGCTGATTATGAAGTTACCTATAGAAAAGCGTGTGATTTGTTGGAAGTTGAAAGTGTTGATGATATTGAAAACTTGGATTATACCAGCGCTGATAATAGTTACAATTGGGGAGGCATGGGAAGCAATGATTTTGATTATCATGTTTATGAAACGCACAACGGGGAGGGTGTTGTTTTATCAGTTAAATTTCATAGATTTGGGGATATTCGAGGCAACTACACAGAAACCGCTTATTTGTTGTTTGATGACATTTATATATTTCATGAGATAGTCGGGGAACAAATGCATGATTTTTATAGTGTTGTGAATGGCTTAGAGTTTTTATGCGTAAGTCGTATTACTGACGAGTATATCCGATGCAGTGCAAAAACTGACTCGGGATATATTGACTTGGACGTATTGGGTTGTGATAAATACGAAGTATTGACTGAGTTGGTTAATGAAATGGAGGCTATAAAATGAGTAATAACAAAAAAGGATATAAAAATGGTTTTGCAATGTTTAAAGGTGATGCATATGCTACTGAGTTTTTTAATGTATCAAGCATAAAAGAGTTAAAACAAAAAGCAAGGGATTGGCTAGGTGTAAATCGATTGCCTAATGGTACTGAATTTTGGCTAAACAATAAATAAAGGGGATATATGAATAATTTAAATTGGATTAGTACACCATCACACGGGTATTTGATTGTTCCACGCGAGGACATGCAAGGTTTTAACCCGTCCACGTATTCCAGAGAGAATAATAGCTTTTACTACTTGGAAGAGGATTGCGACGCGCCAGAGTATTTGCAACACGTTTGGGGCGATAGTTGGAAAGCCAACTATGTGAATTGTAGAAATGTTGGGGCATCTTTTACTGATGACGATATTGACACTTTTGTAGCCAAAGAAAACTAATCATAACGAACCCGTGAAATATCGGGTTTTTTATCGTGAGTTTTTTTAATAATGTAGGTCAAAAACATGAGTACAGCAAAGGTAGGCGAAAACGTAATTAATAGTTATGCAATTATTCTCGAAGAGGTTGGGACGGTTGCATTTGAGGTTGAGGATATTTTATATCGCATATTCCAGCGCGACGACGAGTCGTGGGAAATTGGGGTATATCGTGAGGATTTAGTTTCTGCAAAGGTAGGCGAAGTTTTAGCCTTTGTGGAGATTGATGGTGGTATCTGTACGGGGTCAAGTGTTGACGCTGTAGAGTTTTTTTTATAACAATAAAGGAGTAAATGCTATGGAGCATAATTTAATTGAAGCTATTAAAGGCTTAAATGAGGAAGAGTTAATACTAGCAAAAGAGGTCATTAGTGGTAAAGATGAACTGATTAGGCATAAAGATATCTTAATCAGCGAACTAAAGAACCAACTAGACAATCATAAACACCAACTAGACAGTTACGAGAGTAATCCTATTAGGGCGGAGTTAATCAAACTACTTAACCATGATATAAATGTTAAGGAATTGATACTAGACTTGTCGGGTGTTAGTGATATCACAACAACAATAGAAAACGAAGTTGATAATCAATGTATGGGACTAAAAGCCGAAATACTTGAGGACTTGGATTATAAGATTGACGAGCAGTTTGACGGTAATGCGTTTAAGAGTGCAGTTGATGACCATTTAAGGAGTAAATTCTAATGAGTAAGCAAGAATTTAGTTGTAAAAAGTGTGGTTCATACAACGTGCAAGTAATGACGTGGGTTCATCCAAACGATATAAAAGGTGAGGAAATATATGTAAAACATAGCGACCAAATAGGTTATTGCCTTGATTGTGAATTTACAGTTATTGAATCGAATCAGGAGAAATAAAATGAGAAAACTTGAATTAACTAATTGGGAGTATGACGATTATCGTGCTATTACTAGTCGAGATGATACAGCTAAAACACGAACTAGATGGTTGGAGATAATTGCATTAATCAATGACAAGCATTATGAAAGCATTGACAATGAAATTAGAGAAACTATTACTTGGATTGATAGCGAAATATTAAAAGAGGAGAAATAATATGAATAAGCAACACACAAAACTAGCCACATTAGTGGAAGATTTAGAGATACAACGCGACTACCTAGCAGAGGAGAACGCTTCATTTGCTAACTACCTAGAGTACCACGGATACTCACAGTGTGAGGTAGATAATATTGCACAAGGTTGGCACGGTTCAGTGAGTGACAGGTTAGAGGACGCTGAGGAACTAAAAGCTGAGGTTAAAGACCTTAAGTTTAGACTAAATACAATTGCAAACTACACAGTAATGGAGAATTAAGATGAACACTAAACGAATTGAAACGGGCGGAGGCAACTACTTAATACAAGTAGATGATAACTCACGAGTATTGATTATTGGTGAGGGTTTAGTTACTGTTTGGGAGAGTGAAGAAGATTTCTACGCTAACCTTGATGGTGCTAACAATCAACCATTAGACACATTTGAATATTAAAGGAGAATTAAGATGAAATATACAGTATGGGTAGGTGGAACTGAAGTTACGGACTACCACGTAGACAGAGATACAGCTGATGAAATATTAATGGACTACTTGGACAAAGGATACGACGAAAAAGACGTATGGATTGATGAAGTAGACGCTGATGAAGAAACACCTGAGCAAATGAATGCTCGATTATTAAGCATGGGGTATTAATATGTTTGAGATATTAGTAGGATTATCAATATTATTTCAAGCATGGTTACTTTACATGATCACAGAGGACAAGAAATGAAACTAAATAACACGCAAGAAGCATGGTTGGAATATACGAGTGCTAGTCAATATCAAGCTGAATACTTCTTAATCAAATACTTAGAAACACTTAGCCAAAAAGAACTAGCTGAGTTGTCTGAGAACTTTGGACGGGAGCATAGCAACTTAGTTATGAAACACAAATAATGGAGTTTTTAATATGTGCTTTTACTGTGCTTACAATAGCATTTCTCATTGGATTGGTTGTATTGCCAATCTGTTTACACTATAAAAAATAGGAGGAGGGGGAAACCCCTTTCATTATGAATATAATTAATCAACGAAAACTTATCAAACTCATGGAAAAGGAAGAATTAACTGCAAAGGTAGTCGCCAAGATGCTTAACCGTAGTGAGAAAACCGTTTACTCATGGAGGTCTAGTCGAGATGTGCCTCATTGGGTGCTTCCACTACTAAGCCAAGAATTAGATAAACTGCAAAGGTAGCCGAAATTATAACCTTGTCTTAACATAATCAAACCAACCGTCTGCTCTGAATGTAATGGTCTTATCCAGATCGTTCATATCTGCATCAGCAAAACTATTCAGAGTATGACGGAAACTCATTACCACTTGCCATTTCATATTATCAATACGATAAGCAAGTAAAGGTATCTTGTTGGCCGCAACTGCATTTTCAACTGTCTGTCGCCACCAACCACTCAAATTAGTCTTCTTTGCTCGTTTAACTTCAATGGCATAATCCATTAAGTCTAAATCGTGTCCACTATCTCTAGTTTGTTCAATCCTACGGTTACATTCTATACCAAGGTTAGTGAAAATTAATTTAGCAAACTCTCGCTCGCCCACTTGTCCTTTAGTCCTTTGCATCTTACCCATCTAACGCTCCTTTTACTATTTCTAATAATTCTAATTCAGTACCATATCGCTTTTCAAACTCTTTAGGGCCTCTATGATAAGCAGTACCATAATCACCAGTCCTATGATGTACTGGACATAGTGGAATAACGTCATAGTTTGAGGCTCTCTGGCTCATTCCTTGACCAGAACGAATGTGATGTATTTCTGCTGGAGAGTCTGGAAACCCAAGTTGATGACAACAGATGCAACCTAAGTTAGCAACTCTGTTCATATATTCTTTCTCTGGTTTAGTGGCCATATCGCTTTGCCTCACGTTGATCAGCATAGATTCTTGCCTTCCATCCTTCAAATTGCCACTCAGCCATCTTGCACTCCCCACGCATCACCTCTTCTTGTTCAACTGAAACTTTTATGCCTTCCAGCACCTCTAAGTATCTAACATCTGCTCTTGCTTCACGTTCTTGTGCTGCAACAGAAGTATGACCAGAAGCCATGTACTCTTTTTGTAGTATAGCCATTAAACTCTTACGATAATGCTCTAAATAGGCATGTTCTGACTTAGCTTTTGCGTATTTCGCCCACTTTTCTCTGATTTCATGTTGTTTTTGCTCTTTAAAGTCTTCACTCATTGCTCTTCTCCTATAATCATCTTAGTATTAAACACTTTTACCAACTCTTTTACTGCACTAACATCTCTTGGTTCAGCTGTCTTTTGCCAGTCCTTGTAAATATCATCTTGAGTTTCATTTAAGGTATCTAGCCAGTCCTTACCCACAGTTGGTGGAATATGTACGATAACTTCCACTCCTTTGCGTGTTAATTGCTCTGCTAGAGCATAAGAAGCTCTCTGACCACAGTAAGAAGCGTCGTTATCACCCCAAATTTCGACTTTCTTTACTAAGGAAGGTAATGACAAGGCTGAGAGATTTTGAGCGTTTAAAGCGGATATTACAGGTAGTCCAGTTAAATCATGGATGGACAGTGCTGTTTCAATTCCTTCAGCTACACATATATGCTCTTCTACTGGATATAACTCAACATATGCTCCCTTCATTGGAACTACTGGAGTCATTATCTTTTTAGGTGCTGAACACTTCAGTTTATGTTGCTTGTGCGTGTACGTTAGATGATACGAAACACCTTTACCAAGATTATTAGTAATTAGTGCCACCATAGTAGTGAACGGGCCAGTCTTAATCCCGTCCTCGAAATAATATAGCTCTGCTTCTTTTAACGAGTCTGGACACGAAGTTATTCCACGGTTCTTTAAATATTGTACTAAATCCGAATCACCATTAATCGGCTTTACTTTCTGAGCAATAGCCTTTAATCCTCTTCTTGGGTCTGTTTTCTTCATAACTACCACTCTACAATCTCCTATTATTTGTCTTATTTCAGTAACTGACTTCTTGAAGTCCCAGTTAAACATCTTACTGAGAAACTTAAAGCCATCACCTGCTCCACAATGATTACAGAAGAACGTTCCATAGCCATCTTTATTGTCAAATCTGTATCTGTCCCTACCTCCACAGAAAGGACACTTACCATGACGATTAATTAAATACCTTTGATCTACGCCTAGTGCTGTTAAAACATCAAGCCATCTCCCTATAACCTCATGCTCAATCTTCATGCTGTCTTCCGTTTAGAGTTACGAATGTTAATGTATGTTATCCAAGACAAAACTTCTGCACTAGGTTCTATAACGCTGTTCTTCTTCCATGGTGGTGCAGCTCCAAACTTATCGTGATACTTATAGTACGCCCAACCATCTTTATACCTCTTGGTTGAGGCATAGCCACGTAGCATGGCATACCACTCTTTCTTTTGGTCTGTTGAGTATTCTTTCTTTTTGAGTTTACGAGAGTTGCGGTCTATTTCACCTAACTCTCCATCGCCCACGAACAAGGCTCTACCTTTCTTGATGTGAACTGAGCCACATGATGGGCATTTCTTTGAACTAGAGTACACGGTAAAACACTTTTCACAAGTGATAGGATGTGTTTCACGTTTCTTCTCACGCTTCTTGGCTTCCTGAATTTTTTTAGCTGGGTCTAAGTCCCACTCAAACTCATCATCTACAAAGCCATGCTCATAGACTGCACCTGAATGATCAATAATAGTTGCTGAATCTTTTCCTTTCATAGGTCTAAGAACACGTCCTACCATCTGTAAGTAAAGTCCTAGTGATTTAGTTGGTCTAGCTAACACACAGACTTCAGCAGACGGACAATCCCATCCTTCAGTTAATACCAAACAGTTACATAACACTGTGATCTCACCAGTCTCAAGTTGCTTTAAAGTTGCATCTCTTACATCCATGTCAGTAGTTCCATCAATATGACCAGCCTTAACGCCTTCAGCTTGGAATGACTCCATCAGATTGATTGAGTGTTGTACTGATGATGCGAACACTACTGTTGTTTTTCCGTTAGCAATACTTAACCAGTTGGTAACTATGTCCCCCACTAGCTTAGGAGTGTCCATCTTCTTGGCTAAGTGCTTTTTGTTATAATCACCCGCTACTATTTTTATCCCCATCAAATCTGGGATGGACGGTGCAAAGTATTTCGCTGGTACTAAATGACCTTCATCTGTTAAATGTTGAATGGTTGGAGCGCATACCATATCTTGATACACATGCCCTAACCCTAATCCATCACCTCTACAAGGAGTGGCAGTTAATCCTAATACAATATTGCCTTCATAGGCTTTGATGATTTTTCGATAAGTGTTTGATAACGTCCTGTGGCATTCATCAATAATAATAATGTCTGCTTCTGGTAATCTCATACGCTTGGTGCTGATTGCTCTGGCACGCAATGTATCTACTGATGCTATCTGTACTGGATGCCAGGCTTCGTTAGTCTCACCAGCCATGATAATGCCGTGACCTATTCCAAAGATATTAAGTTTGTTAGAACACTGCGAGATTAACTCTCGTCTGTGTGCCAGAAATAATACTGTACTGCCTTTCTTTACAGCACGTTGTACGATACTTGATGCCATGACCGTTTTGCCACTACCCGTAGCAGCCTGCAGTATGACTCTCTTATGACCTTTCCCAAGTGAATGAGATAGATCAGTTATTGCTTGTTCTTGATAGTTTCTTAGCTCCATGCTTTCCCCCGTGTTTATTTAATAATGCTTCTGCCCATCTTTTTTGCTTACCACTTACCATTTTTTCTTTACCAGTGTTCATCATGCCATATATCTGCATCAGGAACTCAGTTTCTTTTATTGACAAGCTAGTACAGCTACGCAACAGCCTATATATCTTTACCCTCTGACTCATTTCTGGCTTTCTCACTTGTTCCTCACTAAATTTAAAACCCCCGTTTTTTACGTTCTCCCAGGGATGCACCCCTCTACTCTTGTGGTAACCTACCCAGGGTTGGGCTAGTTTCACATAAACCATAGTCACGGTCTATCAGAGTATCAGTTAATTAGCTGGGTGCATTACTTCACAGCTCTCTATCTTCCTGGTCACCTCCTCCAGACCCGCAATCTCGACTAACAACACATTGAGATTGCATCGGTGGCTATTCTTACTTACCATACCACTTTGCGACCTAGTTGACAGGGGTCGTCATTGCTAGGATTTGTCTTACTTCTTACTATTGCTTGTTTGAGTTTTGGTCAAATTTAAAACTAAACACCATTGCGGTGATAATAAGACCTTTTGAATGACTAATAGTATATAATATTAATCAAGGTGTCTTCATCACCTATTTCCAGCCCTCGATTGATTGTAGTCTTTCGGGGGTTTTTTATTGGAACGTGGATTGATTATAGCCTAACTAAAAGTGATAAAGTTAATTATTTTATGAAATTGTTGTATAATAGCTTTAAGTTCTTTGTCGCTCCATGGCAACTTACCTCCAACCCTCGTCTACCCCAAGTATTCGGGGGTTTTTTATTGTTTATTTCTATAAATAGTTTACCTAAGTAAATAGATAGTGATATAATCTAGGCTCTTATTTACAAAAACGCAGGAGAAAGCCATGGCTACAGCCAAGAAAGACGTGTTTCACACGCTAGATAAAATTGACGCTAACGAGTATAAGCGATCTAAAGGGAAACTATCGTACCTATCATGGACTGATGCACTTACAGGTGTACTTAGAATCTACCCAACAATGACTTGGGTGGTTCATGAGTACCCTATGATGCAAGGTGTCTTTGAAGTTCACGATACATATAGTAATGATGGTGACGGTACAGCAATCAAGATGTCTGATACGTTCAAGGTAGGCACTAAGGCCAATACTGACATATTAGTACCTTTTCTTAGAGATCAGTCTGGTTGTTACGTGAAAGTATCAGTACAAATTGAGGATGTTACTCGTACAGAGTTGCTTCCCGTGCTGGATAACCGTAATAAACCTATAGCAAATCCTAACTCGTTTCAAATCAACACGTCTATCAAGCGCTGTCTAGCTAAATGCCTTGCACTTCATGGATTAGGTCTGTATATCTACCGTGGAGAGGATCTGCCTTTCGATGATGAAGAAGAGCCAGTCAAGCCTAAAGGTAAAGCTAAGGTTATAGAGGTTAAGAAGTGAGTGATCTAGTATGGCAAAAGATATTTGACCTTGAGAAGAAGGTGGAATATCTCTTAAAACTTCAACGAGAACAAACAAAAATCAACGCCAACCTAATCAAACTGTTAAAGACTGAGGTAGAGGAATGAATATAACTGACTTACAATTTATTAAGGACTCTGACCTTCCCCAAGGAAGTAAGAAGTGGTTAGAAGTCCGATCTCGTTATGGTATGGCCTCCGAAGCTGCTGCTGTCATGTGCAAATCTCCTTGGATGCCTGCCACCCCATTACAACTCTGGGAAGTTAAGAACGGTAAACGTGAAGTTTACGTCTCAGAAGCTATGAAGCAAGGAACAAAATACGAGCCTGTAGCAAGAGAATCTCTTGAAGAGAACATGGGCATTAAGTTCCAACCAGTCGTCGTTCTATGCCACATTGATGGCGTTCCTATAGGTGCTTCTTTAGATGGTTACAACAAAGAGAAGTCTATCGTAGCTGAAATCAAGATTCCAATGAAAGGCGAAGACTCCAAGTTATGGGAAATCATGACCTCTGGTAAAGAATTGCCTGACCAATACGATCTACAAACGCAACAACAGTTATTAGTGACTGGAGCTAAACAATTAATATTCTGGGTATATGATATTCATAACAACTCTGCAATCATGCAGAAGATTGAACCAAACCCAGAGAGACATGATGAAATCTTTAAAGCCTGGCAGAAATACTATTCGTATGATGGTATGCCTCCAGCTGGAGAAAAAGACTTCACCAAGAGAAAAGATGAGACGTGGGTTACTAAAGCCGAAGAATGGCGTAGTGTCCATGCTCAACTTGATACTCTCAATGCGAGAGAAAAGGAAATCCGTCAAGAGTTAATAGACCTGTCAGAAGGCAAGTCTTGTACTGGTGGCGGAGTAAGGTTCAAACGATCAGAGGGAAAGGGACGCATCTCTTATGCAAAGATACCTGCATTGAAAGATGTAGACCTTGAACAATATCGTGGAAAACCTATTATTAAATACTATCTAACGGAGATAAAAACATGAGTGATTATGATGACAGTAACAGAGGCGTACTATTCAAGAACAACAAAAAGGAAACTGAAAAGTATCCAGACTTGAGTGGTACAATTAACATCAATGGCGTGGATCACTGGCTGAACGGCTGGTCTAAGATTTCACAAGCAGGAAATAAATTTATATCTTTATCAATCGGTAAACCTAAAGAAGTTAAGAAGCCGAAAGAGGAGTCTACACCTACTGGTGATGATGGAGATATTTGGTAGAAGCATCCAATCCTAGGGATGTTCGGGGACACTCCTCAAGTTTTCCTCGTTAAGTTATAAGAACGGGCGAGTCGTGGGCGTTACCCACAACCAAATTTAATAAGGAAATAAGATGAATAAAGAACTAAAGAAATATGTACAAGCGTACATCGAGGTTTAAACCGAGTCGAAATCGACCCCTTTATTTAGTCAAGGGGCAATTACAGTCGCAAGGATTATCTTGTCCTTGCATCATTGTACTACCCATCATCATTGCTTTGCTTGGCATATTCATCATTTGATTGAAGAACGCCATTGAAGCTAAACTAATTGTTACACCTACTGCGAAAACTATAACGCATTTACTAATCTTGTCTATCATTCTTGGTAGTCTCCCTAAAGAATACTCTCTCAGCGTGTTCAGCCTTCTTGCCAATGTTAAAGCTACTTACGGGTCTGTGGTAGCCCATAACACGAGTCCATACTTCACACTTTTGTCTTT
>Ga0233440_1001713_pt1 | contig 19506 bp, 23 predicted proteins | sample SI_123_September_5_FD_182791 | JGI IMG/M metagenome (GOLD analysis project Ga0233440, IMG submission 182791) | Seawater microbial communities from Saanich Inlet, British Columbia, Canada - SI_123_September2016_120_MG | ecosystem: Environmental > Aquatic > Marine > Inlet | place: Canada: British... | reverse complement strand
AGTTGTTGGTGGAAAAGGGCTATATCAAGGGCTGACTCAACACCTGACTTAAGTCAGGTGTTAATATGAGCGGAGAGGGAGGGATTCGAACCCCCGGTACCCTAAGGTACGCTGCATTTCGAGTGCAAAATATGTACAATAGAATCAATAACTTATAGTGAGTGTGTCAAAATAATCCAAAAAATGCTAGGTTTGCCGAGTCAAATTTCAATATTTTCTGCTACAAGGGGGTAATCGGAGGGGAGTATATCAACATAGTGATCTTGGGTCACTTTGACAGAGCTATGGCGCAGGAATTTTGACACTCGAAATATATCAATTCCTTTTTCCACCAAGCGGGCGCCACAGGTTCGTCTAAGATCGTGAATAGTTGAAACAATTTTAGCCTTTTCGCACGCTTTCGCATATTCATATCTTAGTTGACTTTCTGTAAAAACAAACGGACGAGGTGTAGAGTCGATATACTTTTCCAATATGGTCTTGGCCTGTTGATTGAGATATAGATATTCTTTCTGTTTAGATTTTACGTGGGGGAGAAGTATTCGACCATTTTGAAGGTCAATATGTTTCCATGTACAATAGAGAAGTTCGTTCCTCCTGGCTCCAGTAAAAATATAAAGTCTTATTAAGTCACCTAAATTCATAGGCGAATGTTCGAGTAGTGTTTCCATCTGTGATTGACTGAGCCAATGGATTGGTTTCTTCTGAGCTTTAAGTTGTTTGATTGGTATTACATGGTCAATAAGCTCCCGCTCGTGTGCCCAATTAAGCAGAACTTTAAAATGTCGGAGAATAGTATTAATTGAGCTAAGAGAGAGAGTCTTTAAGCTGCCATCAGGATTCTTTGCGCTGCTAACGGGAATTTCTGAGCAAAAGGAAATCAGCTTATCCACATCTGACTTCTTAACTGAAGATAATGAATATTGTGAACCTAACGCTTCTTCTACATAATTAAGACCAAATCTATATCTTTCGATAGTAGAGGGTGATACCTCGTGCTTCTTAGCATCAAAAAATGCCTTGATGGCCTGATTTAGACTTAAATCAGAGGTTTCTTGTATTAGATGGGGATTAACCTGAAACCAAGTATATTCAGCTTCAACTCGTTTGCGGATTTCATCAGCTTCATCTCGTGTACAGTGTAATAGTTTCTGTCTCCACAAGGCAGATTGTGGATCACGGTAGCTTAACCTGTAGCAGGGCTGCCTCTTGGATTTTTTATATATCTTTATTGTAGCCATTCAATTTACTAGTCTTCTTGCCTTGAACGGAATGAATAGAGAATAGATAAATAGTGATTAGAGTTGGCACTCATTTTTGCTTCAGATGAAATTCTCATGAGCATATATTTCTCAAGACTTGAAATACCATGTTTCTCAATATTCTCATCAGTGAGTAATTCTTTTAGTCCCTTGTCTATAGGATGATTTCCATGATCCGCTCTCGTGGATTCCATGTTCACCCCTGAATCTTCATTTTGATTCGTTGGAATAAATCTAATGTTCCCATTCCCTTGAAAAATAAAGTTTCCATCAAGCGCCTCACCTAAAGCCCGAATATTTTCTTTCCTTATACTTTTGCCAATTCCTCTACGCCACCTATTGATGTTCTGAACTGAAATATTAGTTCTGTTGCTTATTTCTTTGTCAGATAAGCCAGACTGATTAATCGCTTGAGAAATCACAACTATTTGATCCGATGAGTTCATGTTTGCACCTTACGTTTAATATAATATAATAATAATTATATATATTGAAAGATAATGTTTACTGTCAATCGTATTTTATATTATGTTTGAATACGAGCATATCTTTAGCCTAAACACTCAAAAATGTATCGCAATTAAAGTTATAACTCAGTTATAGTCTAAATAAGAATATGCTAAGGCATATCTCAAAGAGGAGACCGACTATAATTATTTTACATATATTTAATAATATAAGTTGATCATAATCGTATAATATCCTATATTATAAAGAATTTGAATATGGAGGTATCTGAAACATGAACACTCAAAGACATATCGTAATCAGCGACACAACTCATGCACAACTCAAACAATACTGTACTGAGGCATGTCTCAATATGGGGGCTTACGTTGACAAATTGATTCGCAATACAATCAAAAAACCATCAAAAGCTGATGCAGAAATCAATCCAGGGAAAATGTGATGAAGGTAGCCCTCCCCTCGGATGAAAAATTTACTGGGTCCATTTAGGCAAAATGCCAATTAATCACTATTTAAGCAAAAAACATGCTGCTGAGATTCTGGATGTCTCCGTCCGCACGATAGATCGGTATATCAGTCGACGTATTATTCGCCCAAGAATCCTCAAGACCGGATCGGTTAGAATCCCGATTGATCAAATAATGAAATGCTTTAAACCATCAGTATTTAACTCTTCCAGGAATCATTTTGGGTGAAACGATGAAGGCTTTGCAGTGAATATCATTGGGGAATTGCATTACTTGATTGAGGGGCGGACAGGATTAACACAATTCCTGATATGTATTAGTAGCGCGATATGGCGGAGAATAAAGGTCCTGAATCCATGGCGAATGGTTTAAAAAAGGGATACACTAAAATGGCGAATACAATTTTAGAAGATATTATGGGAAATGACTTCAGTAAGCGTGAATACAAAATACTTCTGTATGTCTTCCGACATGGCTATGGATACCACCAAGAACAATCAGCCTGTGAATTAAATGTAAATCAAATTGCTCAATATACAGGTCTTGATCGATCACATGTTTGGAAGACAATACATCTATTAGAAAGTAAAAGAGTCTTGATGCGGGAAGAAGATGAAATCCAATTTAATAGACATGCTAATGAGTGGAGAATGGCTAAAACGGCCACGAAAAAGGTAAGGCCAAAACAGCCACAGCATATGGCTAAAACAGCCACAGATTGTGGCCAAAATGGCCATAGAAAAGACGTTAAGGCTGTGACTGTCAGCGACATACAGGTCCCTAAAGAAAGCCTAAAGAAAAAAGAAACCCCTGTATCCCCAGAAAATGGGGATTGCCTTCCTCCCAATTCAACCAAAGCAACGGAACAGATTATAGCATTTCTGAATGAAGCAACGGGTAAAAGATTCAAGCCCAAAAATACGGCAACTCAAAGATTGATTAGGGCAAGATTATCCGATGGGTTCACAGTTGAAGATTTTAACAAAGTTATCGTTGTAAAATCAGAACAATGGAAAGGTAACACAGAAATGGAGAGGTATCTGAGGCCCCAAACATTGTTCTCTAACAAATTTGAAGGCTATCTACAAGAATCAAATACGAATACAAGCACACAATCTGCCTATGGTTTTGGGGATGGTGACACTGGGATAAGAGGCTATGGCTTATGAGCCAAGAAACTTATCAGGATTACGGAATTGAATTACCGATGACAGTTGCTGGGCAGAAATACGCTACCTGCCCCAAATGTTCTGAAAGTCGCAAGAAATCAAATGACAAGTGTTTGGGTGTGGATACTGATAGACAAATATGGCATTGTAACCATTGCGGATGGAGCGGCATGCTAAAAAACCATATTGATCTACCGACCAGAACACCTAGACCTAAGTACAAGAAACCAGACTGGAAGCCCACAAAGGATTTGCCCAAAAAGGTAATCCAGTATTTCAAAGACAGAGGTATATCAGAATCCACTTTAAAGAATAACGACATTCAGTATGACAACGAAATCTATTTCCCTCAGGTTGAAGGCAAATTGGGGGCAATCTGCTTTCCATATAAGCGTAAGAATGAAATAGTGAATGTTAAGTATCGCTCTGGAAAAAAGCATTTCAGACAAGAGAAGGACGCAGAGAAGATATTCTTTGGACTGGACAGCATTGGTGTAAATGAGAAGACTCTGATTATAACTGAAGGTGAGATTGATAAACTCTCATTTGATGAAATCGGGTATAATTTTGCAGTTTCAGTGCCAGATGGCGCTCCCGCCCCAGGTACAAAGAATTTCCGATCAAAGTTTGAATATCTAGAAAACTGTAAATCTGAATTGGCGCATATTACCGCTTTTATCCTGGCTGTAGATAATGACCCCGCTGGCAAGACTCTAGAACATGAGCTGGCGAGGCGTTTGGGGTTTGAAAAATGTCTTAGGGTAGCCTATCCAGATGACTGCAAAGATGCTAATGAAGTGCTGGTGAAGCATGGCGTGGAGGGGCTAAAGGTCCTGATAGGAACTGCAAAACCCTTTCCGGTAATTGGAGTCAATGGAGTTTCCGATCTGCATACCGAGCTGGTCAACCTATATCATAATGGTTTTGCGAGCGTCTTTAGCACAGGTTGGACTTCTGTGGATGAATATTATAAAGTCCGCCCAGGTGAAATGACAATTCTTACAGGTTACACCGGGCATGGGAAAAGCGAATTCTTAGATGCATTATTAATCAACCTTGCTAAACTTCACAATTGGAAATTCGGGGTTTGTAGTCTTGAGAATCTACCTTATGAGAGACATGTTCTGAAGTTGGCTGAAAAAGTAACTGGAAAAGCATTTTTCCAGGTTTCCGACGACCGTATGACTGAAGCAGAGCTCACACAAGCTGAATCATTTTTGCAGCAGCACTTCTTTTTTATTAATCCTGATCAGGTGGAAATCGACACTATTCTGAAAATCGGAAAAGATCTCATATATAGGCATGGTATAAATGGGCTAATAATTGATCCTTACAATGAACTCGATCACAATCGACTGGTAGGAATTAGCGAGACTGAATATGTCAGCCAGTTTCTTTCAAAAGTGAGACGATTCGCAAGGCTCAATGATATTGCTGTCTGGGTTGTTGCCCATCCCACAAAGCCAAATACAGCCAAAATAGTTAAGGCTCCAACCGTTTATGGCATTTCCGGATCAGCTAACTGGGCTAACAAAGCTGATAATGCTTTAAGTGTATTTCGGGGAGCGGATAATAAAGTCCAAATTCATATCAAAAAGGTACGGTTCAAGGAGGTTGGACATTTAGGTCAGGCGGGTCTCGGATACGACCAAATAAGCGGAAGGTATTTTGATTTTAAGCCCAAAGCCAAAACGGAAAAAGCCGTTCAACAACTTGAGCTAATCAATGACTAGCCCAAAGGCTGTTATAACAGAGGTGAAAAATGCGACGATCAAACCCCTTTAACCTTACTGACAAACAGTATCTATTCGCCGGGCTGTATTTATGTAGCGGCGAATTGAATTTAGACTGAAAACCTACTCATCTATGACCACTATGGAGGCCTCATTGACTCCAAATACTCAATTTACAATCCATCAAGGGATTACATATGTCTCAAGATAAATCCCTTACGCCACGGCAGCAAAGATTCGTAGAGGAATATCTCTCTGATTTTTGTGGAGCCGCTGCTGCCAGGAGGGCGGGCTACTCCGAGACGACCGCTAAAGAAATAGCTTATGAACACCTCACAAAACCTCACATTAGGGATGCGATTCAAGAAAGAGCAAAACAATTATCGGACAAATCGGGTATCAGCGTTGAGCGTTGGTTAAGGGAAGTTGGTAGAATTGCTTTCTCTGATCTGAGGAAATTATTCAACAAAGAAGGTGATCTAAAAGAGCCACATGAATGGGATGATGATACAGCTGCCACAATTGCATCTCTGGAGGTCGGTGAAACAAGGACTACTAAAACATCTGATGGTAAATGGGAGCAGACGAGGATCAGGAAAGTAAGAACCCTGGATAAGAAAGCTGCCCTAGAAAGTTTAGGCAAATATTTCAAAGTCCTAACAGATAAGCCAGAACTGGGAGTAGATGACAAGTACGATAGACTGATCCAGCGAGGGATAGAGCTGGCAGAGAAATACGGTGGAATTGCCGAGGAGGAGGATGCCAATACCGAGAGGGGAGAAGTTTAAAGGATACACCTGCATTCATATAGGGGACGTCCAGGTGAATGCTCTCTCAATCCCTCAAATCACTTCCAACCACAGAAGACTGAATTTGATACGAATTACCACTGATCAACATTAGATTCACAGTACACATCGTTTGAACATTCGGATTAGGGAGACTTCTCATGAAAAAGATACTATTTCTACTATTATCGTTATCGGTCATTTTTTATTCGTGTGAGGAAACCGATAGTACCCCCCCAACTGTAACGATTACATCCCCACAAAATGGTTCAACAGTTTCTGAGATGGTTTCTATAAGTTGTGTTTCTACTGATAATAAAGGTGTGGAGAAAGTTGAGTTATGGGTGGACGGTGAAAATGTTGGTGTAACCGATGAAACAGAACCTTATGAACTTGATTGGAACACGACAACTTACGAAGATGGTACTTCATATACGATTACAGTAAGATCGTACGATACAAACGACAATAAGACTGATAGTGACCCGATTATTTTGACTGTTGATAATTCGGAATCATATCCAACACCGGTTGTTCTTAATCCATTAGAAATTACCACAAGTACCTACACAATTATTTGGTCTCAGAATCTGGATGTTGACTTTTACCAGTATATCCTCTTGGAATCATATGATTCTGACATGAGTAGTTATTCAGAGGTTTTCGAATCATTTAGTGTTGAAGATACATCATATATAGTAAGTGATATTCAGGTCGATAATATCCGATACTTTCAGGTGTCAGTGATTGATTCATTTGGTTTTGAGTCGTTGAGTAATATCGTAAAAGGAAGTAATCGACAGGAGATACTTTTCAGTTCTGGTAGAGATGAGAATAATAATGTCTACACAATGATGATTAATGGAGAAAACCAACAACCAGTAACCATGAGTACAGGATCAGACTACCAACCATTGTTCTCACATGATGGTTCAAAGATAGTTTTTCGTTCAGAACGAGATGGGAATATGGAAATTTACCTAATTAATGTTGATGGAACTGGTGAGTCAAGATTAACAAATAATACTTATTTGGATTACCAATCCAAGTTTTCCCCCGATGACCAAAAAATAATGTTTAGTTCTGAATTTGAGAATGGTAAGATGGATATATTTCTGATGGAAATAGATGGTACCAATCTCACTAGACTAACTGATTCCGGTGGTAATGATGGGTTCTCTAATTTTTCACACGATGGTTCAACAATCGTATTTGAGTCTGATAGGTCTGGTTACTCTGAAATATTCACTATGAACATTGATGGTTCAAATCAGATAAACATTACAAATTCAAACATTTATCATCGTACTCCTATTTTCACCAACGATGATTCGAAAATTGTTTTTGGTAAACGAACTGGGGGTAAATATGAAATTCATATGATGGACGTCGATGGTGGGAATCAGACTCAATTAACAGACAATAGTACAAATAAATACTACTTCGATATTTCACCGAATGATATGAAAATCGTATACACCTCACAAGATGACACCAAATCCGATATTTATATAATGGATATAGACGGTTCAAATCAAGTTCAATTAACAGATAGTAACTTCGATGATATTGGACCACATTTTTCTCCAGATGGGAGCCAAATCATTTTTAATTCCTTTAGGGATGGAAATTATGAAGTCTACACTATGGACGTAGATGGAAGAAATCAGAGAAACCTGACTAATAACCCCTCTCATGATGTAACCCCCTCTTTTAGACCATGATTATCAGTTCAATTTAGACTTTACTCTATCTGGGTAACAAAACACTCCCATAATCCTTGACTTTTTTATCAAATAGTGTTATTATCATCATATGTTCTAAATAATAACACATAGGAGATTAAAATGACAAAAATTGGCTATTACATGCGAACATCTACCTATCTTCAAAATACCGAACGCCAAGAAGAAAAAGTGGAGAAAGGATGGAAGCTCTATCAAGACAAGGGAGTGAGTGGTAGAACTAATTTTGCTGACAGACCTATGGGCAAGAAACTGCTTACTGATGTGGTGATGGGATTGCTTGATGAAGTCAAAGTCATCCACCTGGACAGACTTGGAAGAAATACTGAAGATGTTCTCAAAACAATACGAACGTTACATGAATCCAAAGTATCGATCCATATCATTAAACAAGGCATCCATACTCTTGTTGATGGGAATGAAAACGCCACAACCAAATTACTGGTTACCATCCTCACTTCAATTTCGGAGATGGAATACAACCTACACCGAGAGCGAATTATGGAAGGTATCCGTATAGCTCAGGCAAAGGGAAGTTTTAAAGGTAGGAAAAAGGGTAGTACTGAATCTATTGAGGCGTGGTCACAGAAGCCAAACGTCCAAAAAGTTAAAACGCTCTTAGAGAAGGGGGTCAGCGTTAGAAAGATTCGTGAAATTATGGGTGTCTCAAATAATTTCTGCTACAAAGTTAAAGATATGCTCTTAGTTCAAGCTAAATAACACTTATGGATCTTACCCTTTCGCAACTGCCCCAACTCAGAGAATTAGTCGTTGGTGGCTCCACCATATTTTAGTGCTATTTCTTCAGCCCTTGCAATTGCCCTCTCGAATTTATCCTTGGTATTGTCTTTAACCTCGCTGACATGTTTGAGATTCCACTCTGAGAATTTTCGCTCAATTATCCATGCAAATTTATGCCATTGAGATTCTGACTGTAGCTTCTTAAAAAGATGTCGCTTCTGCGTAATCAGGGACCTCACTATAAGGGACCCTAACTCTTCATATCTCCTCATATTTTCCAGGGTAGTATCAGATTTTTCTCCAGATGCAAAAGCCTTCCAGTCCTTATATGCCGACCAAGAAAACCTTTCCGGTGATGGAAGTCTGTCATTTACAAGTATAACGAGTTCCTTATCTGTCAGAATAATAGCATTCAAATCTTCACTCAACACTTCTTTAAAGGCATCAATTATTGTATCAGAAATTATTGTCGGTCTTGCCATTATTCACTACCTTTTGGTGATGGAAGAATATAACATTTATGTACTGCGAAGTCATCAAATAATACATCACAAATACCTATATTATCAATTATTTACTTTCCAATAATCTGCCTAAATATTTTGATTTAATTCGGATAATTTCATTCAACATAGCCCGTAAATTTGATTCTTCTTGATAGATGAGAAGGGGTTGAGTAATTTCCGACCGCCAAACAACAGCGTGCCTGTTCCAAAGAGGTTCAGGCTCCGTGGAAACCAAGTGGGCAGTCTTGCCCCCTGGGAGTCACTCTACGGAGTAAAATCAGCTGTTGTTTGGCGATAACTGCTTGAGACTTTCAGGGGCTTCCTTCCAACTAAAAAATGAGTCCCGTGTATTGCTCACAGCATTCAAATGATTAGTTGAGAAATGGAAACGATGTTCTCAACACCCAAATACTTTAGGTGATTATGAGAAAAGAAAAAATCTCAATCGACTCAAATGGTGAACCATTGTTTGAAAACTCATATGATAGATTAATTCTTAATGATGAGGAAAAAGCTGAAGTTAGTGCGGCAATAAAAACCCTTGAGCAATACAAACTTGAATACTCCTCACCCTCTGACAATTCAATTATCACGAGGCTCAACTCAAAAGCTGATACTTTAGACGAGATTGAGCACTATGGAGGATTTGCTTCAGTAATTGGAATCGTTTGGTCTGGTGCCGCTTTGTATTCACTATTGTGGGAACAGAATGCTTCAACAGCCTCTCTTTTCATGGCTCTTAGCATTATCGATTTCTTTTGTATTGCCTATATAATTTTCAAGAATCGAACAAAATAATATTTCTGACCACATTATACATATGGGATAGACACATTATGACTGAGAGCAAGCGATATAGACTACAAAATTCTTCCAAATCTGTCAGTATAAAAGACATTCGCCCCCAGGATACAAATACATCCTCTGACCCGAGTTTAGAGACATCCGTACAATCCTCATCGTCAGAGGTTGGGGTTGCACGATTATTCCTTGGATTCCCACTTTTTGGAGTCGCGTTATTCTTATTGTGGATAAACCATGGTGCTTTGAAAATCCTTCTTCCTCAACAATTTGGTAGAATATTATTTTCCTTTAAAAATGAATCGATAGAATTGGCAATAGCAACAACCGTTGGAACCCTCATCGTTCCGTATCTCATGCTTTTTGCAACTACATTTTCATTTTGGGTATTATGGCGGCTTTGGGATACCCAGATTCCAAGGCCAGGGAGATCAAGGTTTAATTATTTTGATGTCCTGATTATCTTTGTTTCACCAATACTTCTTGGGATGATCTTAGTGCTCAAGTACATGTTCATAGGCTGAACAATTAACTGTTGATAGTGTTGTAGGCTGGCTGTTTTTACGGTTTCTGAAAACTCAAGTTTTATCAGGTTCGCCAAAATGGATGTTTGAGACAATTCTCAAAATTTTACTCCCTCTCAAAACCTCACATTGAGTTCTTTTTTTATAGTGTAAGTAAACTCCAGCCTCCAAAAAGCTCATATTTCAGAGATATTGATCGGCTTTAAAACCTTACAGAACCTCACATTCACCCCCTTTTATAGTGAGAATAAACTCCACCTGTGCTTTTGCCTTGAACTGGTGACATTTGGAGGATATTCTATCATCATAAGATATTGATATTACTCTTTATAAGTCATTTCCAGAAAATCCGCTTTCCTTACACAATTGATGATTGTCAGAGATTGAATCAGGAAGACACCCTCCTGCGTACAAACTTTTTTAACGTCTCGTGATCCCCTTTGACACCGCAATACCCACATCCGAACTCATTCTTCCTTGCATTAATGAAGATCCTATGACTAGTTCCAGGACAACTTGCCGACCAGATCATTTTGTTTAGTAATGGAGGTTCGGGATTTAGTCCAAGCTCTCTAGCTTCTGAAATTATGAGACTATTGAGTTGCGACTCCTCTTCCTCCCTTATTCGAATAATGTCATTATCAATTGTCTTGACGATGGTGTCGTAGTCAATTGTCCTAAGCAGACCAGCTGATAATAGTTTACTATGATAGTGATAGCCAATATGAGCTCTGAGCCTGTCATCGAAAAGTCTCATACTGGCTTTCCTTTTCCCATCCCTGAATGGTTCAGATATTAAAAGTTCGGCTTCATGATTATTCCGAATTTCTTCATCTTCGATTATTGTATCGCTCTCAGGCTCTAATCGGTAGATTAACCAAAACTCGTCATTTATTGGAGTTCGCCGCAGGTATAGATATTCGTCAACGTAAAAGATTGACTGGATAACAATCCTGTGAATACAGACTAATTCGGCCTCTTCAGGTAGTACAGTTCTTTCGTTTTTATTAGACAAGTCAATGTCCTCCATGATTGTGAAGATTGGGAGGACACAAGATTCTCAAGGATAATTTCTCGAGAGGGTTTAGCACTTTTTTTGAGTGGATGCAATCCTCGCAAATCACCACTGTTAAATATTTTTATTCTACAAGGAAGATAGTACCGCAACAGGGAGTACCCTACAGAGGTATTGCAAAAGTATATCACGCCTCAAATTGTGTCTCATTCTCATCCCGATAGGTCAAGCTTGACTCAAATCCTGATAGTATTTCTTCAACTGTGACATCTGTACGATAGGTGCGTGTTTTTAATGCCTCTAAATCAGCCAGGTATTGATCCAGTTTCTGTTTCGTTTCAGGCTGCATTGCAAAATATGTCTCAATTCGTAATTCAGCTACACTACGCTCTTGTTCGATATCCAAGAGTATGTGAACTCTTTCAGATTTCGCCTGAAGATGTTTCTTAATGAAATCTAAAATCACTATTCAGCCATTTATATGAGTCAGCTCTAAGCTTTGTAGGTCTTAGTCCTTACATCAATCTGGTGTTTCTTGATAAACGGTTATCCACCGTATTTTGCTCCACCAGTTGATTTCAAATAGAGATATTCTGAATATGGAAGTCTGAATAGGACAACACTGTTCTCCATCACTGCGCTAAGCATCATACTTCTTCCTAACAAGCTGACTTTTCCTGTGGTTCTCTCACACATTGCATCAGCACTATCAATGAATTTAGTCTTATTCAATCTAAGAATGACCAAAGTTTTCCCTTCTGGAAGCGCCCCAATTGGTTGGATAACAAAAATGGTGAATTGGGTAACAATAAGTACGAATAAGAGGATGAATACAGCTGGGATAATAATTTTCTTTTTCATCTTAGTGCTCGATCGTAAATGTATTTTTGCATTGAATAATCACTCGGATATTCGCGGAGAGCTTTCTTTTTTGCATATTGGTTTGTCACCCTACTCATATACTCCTTAGCGGTTAGCTGTTTATCGTAAGTATACTTCTGCATTGAATAATCGTTGGGATATTCGCGGAGCGCTATTCGTTTCACGTCTGTGTCAGATACAGAGAGCATGTATCTTTTTGCAGCCAATTGCTTGTCATAAATATACTTCTGCATAGAGGGATCATTCGGATATTCTCTCCTCGCAATAGCTTTTACATCGTCATCCTGGAGAGTCGAGTTATACCTTTTAGCCGCTACTTGCTTATCGTATATGTACTTTTGCATAGAATAATCATTCGGGTACTCGGATGTAGCAATCTCTTTTGCCTGCTTGTCTGAAACTGTTACCATATACCTATACGCAGCAATTTGCTTCTTGTAGATATATTCCTGCATCTTGTAATCATTAGGATATTCGTTCTTGGCAAATTCTCGAATTTGTGAGTCAATCGATTGGCCAGAGCAAAGTCCAACGATTACCACTGTAAAAATGATTACTTTTGATAGGATGCTCATAGATATTCCCCCTCTATTTTCTGTTTGCTACTATGTACCTAACGTTTTAGGCTTGAGCTGCTTCTCACTTAGAATTAACAGGCATTTGAATTGATTGATTTAAAACAATTCGGAGTACACCAGTTTAACATTTATTTATACGCAAGCCATAGACCCAGAGCTACAGATACAACTATGACAGTAACTCCAAACCCTATATTGACAAAGCATATTACTGCTCCGATGATCAATCCCATTATGCCAATTGTGTTCCCTGATTCATACTTAAGTTTGGATCGTTGAACACCTTGCTGAACTTGGTTTACCATATTCACAGGCTGGGTTTCTCTTAATGGGCTTCCACAATGAATACACGTTGCTGCTTTGTCTGATACTTCCTTGGAACAATCAGGACACTTAATTAAAGCCATATTCTTCCCCTTTTTAGTGTTGTGTATTAAGCTATACAGCTTTCTGTTCATTCCAACTGAGCCCGCTAAGGAGACGATCTATGAAAACAGGCATGAACACCCTTGGCTAATTCCCCCTTGCTTTAGCCTCTATGCACAATAATGACAAAACCCTTGCAGGGCTTACTCTGAAAGGGTTTTAAAAGTGTACACTGCCCAGGACTCGAACCTGGAACCAATTGATTTGCTTTCACTCAACCCCTATAATCAAGTACAACCCCTTTTGAGCTCTTCGCCAATATACTTCATTTTTAATATCGATTAGATCCAATGACTTGCTAAAGAGAGCCACCGCTTTCGATTTTTCACCCAGCTTTGCATAACATTCTGCTTCCATTACTCGAGCTTCATTCCTCAGCTTTCGATAATCATTTGCTAAATTTTCATATTTTATTAAGGGCTTTATCTTTTTGTACGGATAAGCTTTTCTGACATCATAGGAAGCACCATAATATGGCTCTAATCCATCGCTAATTAGGTTGGCGAGCCAATTCGCATTTTTGGCATACAACTGTAAAGCTTCAGCCGCTTCCTCCCAATTGCCTCCCTGATAAAGAGCTAAAGCTTGGGTATGGAGGGCTGTTACAGCCGTGACAGTAGGCACTCCAATTTCATCTATTTGCTCTTGGAGTTTGCTCATGTTGAATGGATCTACTGGCTGAGTATTTTCTTGCCCAAAACCCACAACTGCCATAACCACTAATGATGCAATGATACACAAACGATTCATCTTCTCCCCCTTAAGTATGTATTTATGATTTACGGTAACAGAATATAAACCATTTACTCATAGAGTGGAGTGTTTTTAGAGATAAAGATCGAATGCTAAATGGAAATGTAATTTTCGGTATCCCGAGGGTATCCCGCTAATGTGATCATTTATGAATAGATATGACTACTTAGACAGCAATCTTGGCTTAGCACCCAAAAACCACAAAACCCTTGCAGGTGTTAGCCTACAAGGGTTTCATGTGTGTACACCGCCCAGGAAAAGAACCTGCAACCAATTAAGGAAGATTCAATTGCCCATTCATGTCAGGAAACTTGTACTAGGGGAAAAAGGAAAGAAGAGGGGATTAGACCTTGTAGGGGGCATAACTTCGCTTAATATTGCAATTACCTAAATCTTTTGATAGATGATTTTGAATCACTTTATGAATTATATTTCGGGTATGGACAATCAACTTTCTGGAAACCATATAATGATATGCAGTGACCCTGCTGATACTTTGGTGAGGGGAGGTAAGAGATAAACATGCGTGAAATTATAACGAAAATTATATGCGTTTTTTCAATCATAATTTATCTAGATAGTTGTGCTGTCCCTTTGCCTGAGGATGCCTACTATACTTCATACAAAGTAGAAACTGACATCAATCGTTTCGATAATCGAAAAACCGTTTCTGAAAGTGCCAATTATGTGAAAGTAGATGGTCTCACAGAGGTTATCTTTTTCAATTTACAAATCTTCAGAAATTTGGATGACCCCACATTAGGAGGGAATTTTATTTCAGTCTCTTACTTCGGAGAAGATTTTTTATCGATTCCAGAGGGGGAGTCACTAAAATTTATTGCTGATGACCAACTGATCGTTCTCTCAACGGTGAAAAAACCTTCAAAAGATATTTTGCCTAATAATGGAGGGGTAATGGAAATTGCAATTTACGACCTTCCTCGAGATACTGCCTTGAAATTGGCAGAATCAACAGCATTAGAGACTCAACTTTACACTCTTCGGTTTCCTGTGCCAAAGATTACTCGGGATAGATGGAAAAGATTTATTTACACTCATTGGCCAAAATAATGGGAATATATATGGATTGGGAGAAAGTGCCAAACTGGATTATTGGGCTATTAGGAGTCCTATTTATTATTGTAGCCTTCATACCCGTACTAAATGTAATTGCATGTGGAATCGGAGTGGTTCTTGGTCTTATTCATATGTTTAAAAAGAAATATTCAACTAACGACTCATCTTTCTCATACAGTAAGGAAGAGAAGACTCTACTTGAACATCCGATAAAAAGAAATGATGCTGACAACGATAACAAAGTCGTTACTAAAAATCCTGAAAATTACTCATACGGTAAAGAAGAAGAGCCTTTTCTTGAACTTCCGATAAACAGAAATGATGCGGAAGCGGAAGATGATAAGAAAGTTTTTAGTAAAAATCCTGAAAACTTAACAAGGGTCGAAACAATAAAAGGCACTCATGTACTTCAGAGAAATGAGACAGCTCTTTCATACGCAGCATTCGGAGTGATTCTTCTACTTGTGTGCCTACTATTGTTTCTTAGTAGGATAATATAATTAGTGGATAGCTACTTATTAGGAGAGCTAAGTATGGGTGGGGGATACCAACATTCTTGCCTTGAGCCTTGGTTGGGTGCATTACAGAGAAAGTATTTACAAAATAGTTAAACCATTAATAAGCTCTTCCATTATAGTAATATATTTCTCAGCAGTTTTTCCATAGGAGTATGCGATTAATTGTATTGTTCCTTCTTCTCCTGAATAATAATATCCATAATATTTGAACTTGATTCCTTGGATGCTACCGTCCATCTCCATATGTAATAATCTAATGTTATTCACTTTTCGATACTCTTCATTCACTACTACCAAATCAGGTGCTGCTGACATCGCATTTTCTATTGCGACAGTACGGAGAGTTTTGAGGGGCATCTCAACATCTTCCACAACGGCCATAGCAAATAGATCCTGCTTCCGCATCTGAAACTCATACTCTGTTGACTCACCCTCCTCAGACTTGGTGAAGGTCCATACTTTTGGTGATATCCAAACTCCAAACTTCGCTATTTTGCTTTTAACGAGAAAGGTCGAAGACTCAGGTTTGTTGAATTCCAAAGGGTTAACAAGTATCTCAGTCTCGATTGGGGCAGAAATATATTTCCAAGTACCATCTTCATACAATACCACCTCGTCACCTATTTCAGTAATTGCTTTTGTTTGACAGAATACACTTTCAAAACTCACAATCATGAAAAGACTCATTAACAGGGGTCTCATTGTTTCTCCTTTTTTTATTGCACCTAACGTAATTGGTATTGAGCTGCTCAATACCAATTACCTTTCAGGGAAATCGCAATACCAGGTAGCTTCCAAATGGTCAATACGCTTGAAATCATTAAAATTTAATTTGTATGATTCCAGGCTTCCTGAAAATTGAAAGCCAACAATCTCACCCTCAGTCTTAATTCTTGTCATATCTCCGAAAGGTCTGTCCAGCTTAAATACTTGAAATCCGTCTTCATCTCTAAAATTTAGATACAAACCCTCATCTCCATTATAATTGTTGTAATCATACTTATCGGTGTGTCCTTCAAAATATATTATATAATCAGTCTCACCTTCGTTCTTGAAATAATCGTCTATTCCATTATTGTTTGAAACGTGTTTCATCTTGATATTGACATTAAAATATGGGATTTCAGAAGATAGATTTTTTTCCTTATCCGCAAGTACGTATGTTACAAAAGGATAGGCACCAACGATTATTACAAGTACGATTATCCCTAAGAGGGTGTACAATAGATATTTACCGAGGTTTTCTTTCATTTTGAAATCTCCTATAAGTTCACAATGTCCCATCAATTATATGACTAAAAACGACTCTGAGCGTTGATACCCATACAGCAAGCAACACATCTCCTTAAATATCCATTTCTTGAAGGACTTTAGGAGTTGATCGATATTTTACTCTATCTCAAGACAAATGGTCGCAAGAATAATATTGATTTTTCATTTAAACTTAGAGATTTTAGACAACACTCCTTATTTACAATGTAACAATCCATAATCTTTATCAAAGCTCTACGTATCTGCCGTGCGGCATCATCATCCGATAAATAATTTGAATTTCAGAATGTGTCAAAATAGTATCAAAGAATATGGCATGTGATGGCGTGATTTGTCGTAATTCTCAAAACTACCCAAAAGAGTCCACATAAAGAAGCCCTCCACTAGATAGTTTTAGTCAGTAGCCACTTTTTGCGCTTTGATTATGTCCTCTATGTAATAGTAATCTTCGGCGAAGAGCTCTACCAGTGAATCTATATTCTCTTTAATAAATTTGACGATTTGTTCATCCGATCCAGCAATTGGAAGAGTTAATTTGTATATATCAACGATTGGAGCTTCGCTTGAATTTACTGAAGCAAGTAGCTGGAATGTTATTAATCCATAATAAATATCTAATTGATCATTATACTCATATAATTCTAATTTTAAATCCAGATAATTACTATTAAGTGTTGCGACCTTAGTGCTATTTAAGGAAATATCTTTGACAAAATTTCTCATTTTGAGTTTCAGGTATTTTTCAAGAGTGATTTTTGAAATTATTGACTCAGCAATACTATTTGTGTTAGCATGCATCCTACATTCACTATTTTCATAAATCCAACGATACTCAAGGAGATCGACACTCTCGTAAGCTCTTGATGGACGGCTGTAATCACCAGCTTCAACAACTATTGAACTCATCATTAGGACTAACGCAATTAGAACATTCATGTTATCTCCCTGTTAAGTAGATCATCTAACTATCATTATACAGTCTACATATAACGATCTGCACTTCCAGCTTAGGAAAAAATGTAGCGCTAACTTAGAGTGCAGAATTTGTATTGGCATATCGTCCCCGCCTGGCGATTGAATCTTTTGTTAATTTAGCCGTTCAAATCATTTTATCAAGATTTGCGTATGCATAAGTTTGATTTCGGAATCTCCTACAGACATATTAGATTTACTGAACATTCAGGTTCCATACAACAGTATTAGGGAAAACGAAAAGTCTCTTTGAAAACTCTAAATGAATTGACTAATAAAATTATAGAATTTTGTGATGCTAGAGATTGAGGAGCAAAATTGAGCAAGCCAAACACTAGTAAACCAATTGGATTAGCCAGAGTTCTGAGATGGATGCTACTTATCATTCCAATTGTAATGGATTTGGTCTACCATCTTTGGTATGCTCGATTCATGCTAATCATTGGCTTTATTATGCTCATTTCATTTGATAATTGGGATATTTATAACGAAAAAATAAAAAAGTTCAAAAGTAGAAAAAATGATACATCCAAATAAAAAAAGACGGGTAATAATATGAAAAAACTCGATCCACGAAGTGTTATAATTGGTTTCCTGGTTGCTGTAATTGGGTGGATGTCAATGGGGGCTACCAATTCGACTTTTGACAGTATTACGGTTGGTGATATAAAATTTCCTGAGAGGGGCTGGATAAATTTTATCGATGAAAAAGGGAATCGTATAATGGCCCTAACCACCTCAAGCGGTAACGGGGTAATAGACATCTGGAATAGTAGTGGTCAAAAAACTATTTCGCTTTCACACACTATAGCCGATGGCGGGGCAATAGACCTCTATAATAGCAGCGGCCAAAACACCATTTCGCTTTCACATTCAATAAGTGGTGGGGCAATAGGACTCTATAATAATAGCGGTCAAGAAACTATTTCGCTTACACATACTGCAACCCATGGCGGGGCAATAGGCCTCTATAATAGTAGCGGTCAAAACACCGCCCTTCTTCCTTAAACACTGGATTACAGAAGTGAGAATGCATAAAAGGTATAGGTAATGACAGGAACAAAAAAAATGGTGGGGAAATCATAATTATTATTCGTTTATGTGTTACTTTTATTCTTCTCTTTCCATCAGCCATCTCTGCTCAAACAATTGCCATAACAGGCAAAGGGAAGTTTGTCATTCTGTTTGAAGACGGAACATGGAAGTACGATGAGGGTAGAGCCACTATAGCCACAGAGAGCCCAGAAATAAGCAAACCAACAGTTAGCGATTTTTCAATCGTTTCAGCCAGCTATAAGTGGGACAATGGGAGGTTAAGAATAATTGGAGAAATCAAGAATATCGGAAATATACCCGCAGGTGTTCAAGTCGAAGCAATTGCCCGAGATGCATCGGGAAGAATTGTGGATAGTGTAAAATTTTGGCCTAATTCGACCAACAATATTTTACCAGGACAATCTGTCGGCATTGGGTATACCGTTACACGGGATAAAAAGGCGAAAAGAATAGAGATTCAAAAGATTAGGGTCACGAAGTGGTGATAAATATAGACTGTGTCAAAATAGTGTCAAAGAATATGGCATGTGATGGCGTGATTTGTCTTATCCCTGAACTGAGAATTAACGTTGACAAAATTAGCCAAAGCCTTTACCATTGTTGAATAATAAGTGCGGAGAGGGAGGGATTCGAACCCCCGATACCCATAAGGTATGCTGCATTTCGAGTGCAGTGCATTCAGCCGGACTCTGCCACCTCTCCATTTATCAAATCTTTCGTATCAATATAAATCTACGGTTTATGGCAACAACG
>Ga0233440_1001698_pt1 | contig 19590 bp, 17 predicted proteins | sample SI_123_September_5_FD_182791 | JGI IMG/M metagenome (GOLD analysis project Ga0233440, IMG submission 182791) | Seawater microbial communities from Saanich Inlet, British Columbia, Canada - SI_123_September2016_120_MG | ecosystem: Environmental > Aquatic > Marine > Inlet | place: Canada: British... | reverse complement strand
ATTGAGATAGAAATCGTAAATCTGCGCTGTGAAATAAACGCACGTCATTCACACCATCACGCATCATCACCAATCTATCCAAGCCTATATTAATGTAAAATCCTGTCCATTTCTCGGGATCAATGCCACCCGCTTTTAATACATTAGGATGAGGTGGCCCACCAGGCATGACCTCTAACCAACCTACCTGCTTGCAAACTCGACAACCATCACCACCACAAACCAGACATTGCATATCAATTTCAAAACCTGGCTCAACAAAAGGAAAAAAACCTGAACGCATTCTTACTTTAACAGATTGCCCAAAAACTCGATCTAAAATGGTTTTCACCAATAATTGTCCCGATGAAAAGGGAATACTTTCATCAACAATTAAGGCTTCGTATTGAAAAAATGCTCGCTCATGCCTTGGATCAGTGGTTTCATTTCGGTAAACTCGCCCAGGATAAACAAAACGGAATGGGGGCTTATGTGACTGCATATAACGGACACTGGTTCCTGTTAAATGTGGACGTAAACAAATTCTTTGGTCATCGGAAGACTCTAGCCAATAAGTATCCATGCTTTCTCTGGCAGGATGGTCTGAAGGAAAGTTTAGGTTATCAAATTCATACAACTCACTACTGACTTCTGGGCCTTCATAAATTTCAAAACCCAATGATTGGAATGCATCATTTAAATCATTGGTCATGCGTGTAATTGGGTGTAAACCACCAGCAGACAATGATGTGCCAGGTAATGACAGGTCAAAATTTTCATCCACCAATGAAACACTGTCTAAAAGACTTTGTTTTTTATCTTCAATTGACTGCATCAATTTATTTTTCAGTTGATTGGCTTTCTGACCACATTCTCGCCGAAGTTCTGGGGCAACACTTTTCAGGTTCTTTAACATTTGAGTTAATTCGCCTTTTTTACCCACCAACTCTACTCTTATTTTTTCCAGATCATCGACCAATAGACAATCATTAATTTTTGAGACGGCGTTTGTTTCTAACTGCGCTAATGCTTCAATCATAAAATTAATTCACTTTTACATATTAAGGTTGAAGCGAATAGGATAATATTCATCTCCAATGATGTCTACTGGAATAATCCTAAATAAATCAGTTAAATCTACTGCAAGCATCCAAGGCATTGAATATTCGACTGATTAATTTAAAATAATCAGCTATTTGGAGCTAATAATGAATAAAATTATTTATATGACTGGCATATTGGCTATTTTTTCATCATCATTGTTTGCTGACGGCGAATCAACCTATAAAAGTGCTTGTTTTGCCTGCCACGATACGGGTGCAGCAGGCGCTCCAAAAAATGGTGACAAAATGGCATGGACTTCCAGGATTGAACAAGGCTCGGAAACACTTTATAACAATGCAATTTTAGGTAAAGGTGCAATGCCCCCAAAAGGCGGTAGAACAGACTTAAGTGATGATATCATCAAAAGTGCGGTTGATTACATCATACTCAGTTCAAAATAAAGGTTGAATGGCATCATGTCTGCAAAAAAAGAAAAAATCAGTTTTGAAAATGCATTTGAAGAACTTGAAAATTTAATCATTCAAATGGAACAAGGAAACTTGAGTCTTGACCAATCCCTCAAAAATTTTGAGAGAGGTATTGAGCTCACTCGCTTCTGCCAAAAAGAATTACAAGATGCTGAACAAAAAGTTCAGATTTTAAGCACTAAAGAAACTCAAGAAAACACATTAATCAGTTATGACACAAACAACACATAATTATTTCAATCAGTATAGAGGCCGAACCCTTAATTCATTGGAACATTGGCTACCCAAAGAAACCACTTTTCCAACACGTCTGCATCAAGCCATGCGATATTCTGCATTAAATACGGGTAAATGTGTGCGCCCAACGCTGGTTTATGCAACAGGCAAAGCATTAGGGGTCCCATTAGAAATATTAGACTCCCCCGCTTGTGCTGTTGAATTAATCCATATTTATTCATTAATACATGACGATTTACCTTGTATGGATGATGATGATTTACGCCGAGGCAAATTAACTTGTCATATTGTTTATGATGAAGCCGTTGCAATCCTGGCTGGCGATGCTCTACAGGCATTGGCATATCATATTTTAAGCCACTCCAATACACTCAAAATCAGTGCTGAAATGCGCTTAAAAATGCTGGATCACCTCACATTAGCTTGTGGATCAAGAGGACTGGTAGGCGGGCAGGATGTTGATTTAAATTCTGTCAATAAACAGCTATCGATCACCGAACTTGAAGACATGCACATCCATAAAACAGGTGCATTAATTAGAGCCAGCGTGATGTTAGCCAGCTATTGTAAAGAATCACTTGATACCAAAAAAGCTCAACAATTGGATCATTATGCCAAATGCATTGGTCTTGCCTTTCAAATCAGGGACGACATTCTGGATTTTGAAGGCAGCACCACTATATTAGGTAAAACCTCTGGTAAAGACTCTGCCAATAGCAAAGCAACCTACACATCAATATTAGGCATATCCACTGCCAAAGAAAAAGCCAATGATTTATATCATGAATCCATTAAGTCATTGCAAGACTTTGGTGAAGAAGCTGATGAACTAAGAATGATTGCTCAATTTATTATTGAAAGAAATCATTGATTAAAGCCACCACCTCATTGGCACCGTTGGCAGGAGGAATGATTTTCTTTTTTTGTGCCCATAAAATTTCTAATTCGCCTGTAATATTACCCGTTTCCAATTTATCAGACTGAACCTCAAGACAACGCGCATTTTGTTTTAGCCATTTGACCAAATAATATTCTTCTGGCCAATCATCTCGCGCCACATATAAAATTGGAACATCATTACATGCGGCATCAGAAAAGTGCCCATAACCAGGCTTAGTCACCAAGGCATCGCAGGATTTCAATAAATCTTTATAAGACATCAATGATTCTATATCTAAAACCTTTGTCATATCATCTCGATCAATTCTTCCTGTATAATTAATTATCCAATGAATATTTGGATCATGCCGCCAATGATTGTAACCAAGATCATACGACACGCCACCCATAGAAACCAAAACAAGTTTTTTATCATTAATGCCAATTTTATTTTTGATCAAATGTTTTTTATTCCCCCCTATATTTGCCAGAGAAGACACTTGAGTAACAGGTATTGGAATATTCATTTTCATGGAAGGTGCAGGCTGAATAAATGTTGATGCGCATTGATAACTGGCTTGTATTTGTTGATATATGTCTACCGAACCCTCTATGTCACTGAAATAGTATTGGAACAAATCCAACCAATTAAGTGAACACATTGTTAAACAAGGTATATCCAGTTCTTTTGCGGCCATTAATATTTGATACGGTATATTTGAAAATATCAGATCAGGCTTTATTTTCCTTAACAATTGCCTTTCATTTTCAAGATTCTCAGACCATGATCGGTGAAAACATTGATATTCTCGATAAGTTTTTTCAACATCGACTGATAACGCATTGGTCATTATCATTCCTACATCTGGCGACTGCTTAATGTGAATAAATTCAACACCAAATTTGTCCATCAAAAATTGTTTTTCTGCCAGGCATTTGATCACTATTCTAATATTCGGGTTATTTTGATATAAAGCCCTGATAACAGGGGCAGTCATGCCGATATGCCCATAACCATGTGATGAAATAGCAAAATAAATGGTGGGAGAATGAATCAATTTATTATTTTTTCCTATATTCATTAAAGATTTTTAATCGATTACCGTTACAGTGTTTGTATGATAATACACTGATTAATTTATTCCGTAAAAATAAGACAACGCTTATCTCAACACAACTAAATTTTAATATAGGAGTCAGAATAAAGACATAAATATTAATTACTTACCTAATACAATCATAACCTTACAATCTTTTTGAAATTATTTTAAATATTTTCTAAAGATTTGCTGTGCTGTGTCGTTAATATTAATGTAGACAATAAATATTAACTGAGGATTTCAACATGGCTTTATCAATCAACACCAACATTCATTCATTATTTGCACAAAGAAGTTTGAGCAGATCACAAAATGAATTAGGTACTTCTTTAGAAAGATTGTCTACAGGTCTTCGAATCAATAGTGCTAAAGATGACGCGGCAGGATTATATGTTGCTGAAAAACAAACATCTGACATCAGAGGTATTGAGCAAGCCATTAGAAATGCTGGCGACGGCATCTCATTATCTCAAACTGCTGAAGGTGCATTGGCTCAAATCGGCAACAATATGCAAAGAATTCGTGAAATTGCGGTTCAATCATCTAATGGATCAGTTGAAGATAGAACAGGCCTACAAAAAGAAGTTGATCAACTGACACAGGAAATTTCAAGAATTGTCCAAACATCAGAATTCAATGGTACTAGCTTATTCAATGCTTCTGCAACATCCAGCTTATCTTTTCAGGTTGGTCAGGATGGCTCAGCAACCAATCAGGTTACCTTGACTTTAAGTGGTTTAGCTGGTGGCGCAATCAGTAGTTTCAACGCCTCTTTAAGCGCGACAACAACCATTGACGTTAGTAGTCAGAGTGCAGCCAGTGCGGCCATCAATTCACTAGAAAATGACATCACAACTATTTCTCAACAACGAGCTACTTTTGGTGCATCTCAAAATCGTTTTGAATCAGTCATCAACAACTTACAAAACTATGCTGAAAACCTACAGGCATCAAGAAGCCGAATCATGGATGCTGACTTTGCGGCAGAAACTGCCAATATGACCAAACATCAAATATTACAACAAGCAGCAACCACCATCTTATCTCAAGCCAATAGCTTACCACAAACTGCATTGTCATTATTGGGCTAGGAGGCTGTCCGAAAACTCATCTTTCCGCCAACTCTGCGTTAAAAATGGTCTCAAAATGCTCATTTACACACGTAAACTGCGCTTTTTCGACAATTTTATGCCTTGATTTGACGAAAATCTGAGTTCTCGGATAACCTCCTAGGAATAACTTTCTAAGAACCACGAAAAAAGCCTAATAAATAAAAATATTTATTAGGCTTTGTTGACAGTTAAACTTGAAATATTTTAGGATTATAAATTATCTGAGAAAATTTGAACATCAGTTGCTTTCTTCAAGCCTGATAGTACAGCCTCAATTTCATCAGTTCCAATTGACTGAATAAGCTGTTTATTTTTTTCGATAGCATCTATTTTATTAGTCTTATCCAATACTTTATTAGAAACTTTTGTCAATTGAATTAAAACATAATCCCCTGAAGGTAAAATAGCTTTGGAATAGGTTGCTTTTCCATTAGCAGGCTTTATTGATTTAAAAACACTACTGACAATAATATTGGGTATGACAGTATCATTTCGCATAATATCCGTTTTATTAACAACGCTTACTTTCTCTTTTTTTGCGATATCCTCTAACTTCCCACCATTGCTTAATTCTTTAAATAATTTAAGACCTTGCACTCTCACCATTGCTTTTGATTTTTCAAGCTTCAATGTTGCCCTAATTTCCTTTTTGACACTTTCAAGTGATTTGTTTTTAGCTGGCTGAGAATCTTTAAATCTGAGCACAATTAATTTATTGGTAGATGTTTCAATGGGTTCACTGTTTAATCTATTCTTAAAAACCACATCAGAAAATGAAGTGCTGATTATTTTAGGCTGTTGAGAAAAAGCATTACCTCCAGCTCTTGAAAACCAATCCGACTGCTGAATTTTAAGCTCTAACTCATTTGCTGCTGGCTCAAGTGAATCTGAATTTTCAAAAACGAGATTGGTCAATAGTTCCGATTTTTCAAAAAAGATATTTTCTGCTTCTTGCCCCTGAATACTTTTCACCAATTGACTCTTAACAGATTCAAAAGACTTCGTTGTTTCCTCAACCAATTCCGTCAATTTAATAATATGATAACCATATTCTGTTTTAACCAAGCCACTAATCTCTCCCTGTATCATTTTAAATACAGCATTTTCAAATTCAGCAACCATTTCACCACGATTAATGTAGCCTAAGTCTCCACCTTGTTCTTTTGAACCAGGATCATCAGAATAAGTTTTTGCCAACTCAGAAAAATTTCCCCCAGACTTTACTTTGGTCAGCACTTTTTCTGCCAGAACCTTAACTTTTTTCTTTTCATCATCGGTAGAAGTATCATCAAGTTGTATTAAAATATGACTTACTTTCCGCTTTTCTTTTTCTATAAATTTATCTTTTTGGTCATTGTAAGCTTTAGTTAACTCTTTCTCACTAGGTTTAAGTCCTTTAGCAAGAAGTTCAACACTTAACTCAATATATTCTACTTTAACTTTTTCGGCTTCTTCATACTCATCTAGGTGTTTTTGATAATATTGCTTTATTTCTTCATCCGAAACTTTAACCTGATTACTCACCGATGAAACCAATATTTGCATATAAGAAAAATTTCTTTGTTGATTCATTAGTTGTTCATATTTTTTCGCATTGGATTCAATAACAAACGCAGAATCCTTTATACCATTACTGAATTGATCATTTGCCAATGCATTCTTAATTCTACTTTCAAAAAGTTTGGGAGACATGCCTTGCCAACCAACTTTTCTTTTATATTCCTGATGATCAAAAACACCATTTTTCTGAAATGCAGGTATTTTTTGAATTTCTCTAATAACACGCTCATCACCAACTCGATAACCAAATTCACGAGTTGATTTTAGTAGAACTTTTTCTTGAACTAATTGATCGATAACTTGTTTTTTAACCCTGGATTCGGGCATAAATTGAGAAAACCTTGCTCCAAATATACCTCTCAGTCGTTGCAATTGATTCTGATAAGCTGATTGAAATTCTCTTTGGGTTATTTCTTCTCCAGCAACAGATGCCACAGCAACAGAACCGCCACCTCCGAGATATTCTTGAATTCCCCACAATGCAAAAGGAATGATAATTATTATTATAATTACCCACGCAAAGACCCCTTGAGCCTTATCTCGAATAGACTGTAACATTTTATAGACCAGTAATTTATTTTGGAAGGTTTTTAAGAATTGTCACTATAAGCCCATTTAAAAAAATTAATATTGAATTTAATTTTTTAACGAACCTAAAAAGATGTTGGCGGAGTGGACGGGACTCGAACCCGCGACCCCCGGCGTGACAGGCCGGTATTCTAACCAACTGAACTACCACTCCTAAATGGTGGGTGCTGAGGGGATCGAACCCCCGACATTCGCCTTGTAAGGGCGACGCTCTCCCAGCTGAGCTAAGCACCCAGACTTAAGTAGAAAATATAATCTACTTAAAGTCAGGTAAATCTTAATTAACTGCGTCTTTCAACCCTTTACCTGGTTTGAAAGCAGGAACTTTTGCAGCTTTAATTTTAATTTCTTCACCAGTACGTGGATTACGACCAGTTCGTTCTGCTCTTTCTCTAACTAAGAAAGTACCAAAACCAATTAAAGTTACTTGCTCACCTTCACCTAACGCACTTGAAATTGAGCCAATTACTGCATCAACTGCTTTACCTGCAGCAACTTTAGACATATCCGCTGATGATGCGACTGCCTCAACTAATTCTGTTTTATTCATTCACGCCCCCCTATTTACCGTTGTGTTTTTTAATTTTACTGTTGTTAAATCACCCGACAATTTATACAAGTTGGCACAACTTATGTCAAGCAATAATCCTCGTTTTATTCAATTAATGTGCTGTTAGCTCACTTTCTTTTTGGGAAGATTTGGATTTTTTCATCGCCCCTGTTTTTTTACCTGAGCCTTTTAAAGGCTTTGGGACTGCCTGCAATGCAACCTCTAATACCTCATCAATCCATCTAACAGGCTTAATCTCTAGGTTTTGTTTAATATTTTTGGGTATTTCTGCCAAATCTTTTTCATTTTCATAAGGAATTAAAACAGTTTCAATTCCACCTCGATGAGCGGCCAGTAATTTTTCTTTTAAACCACCGATAGGTAGAACTTCTCCCCTTAACGTAATTTCCCCAGTCATCGCCACATTGGCATGTACAGGAATTTTGGTTAAAGCAGAAACCAATGCCGTACACATTCCCACACCCGCACTAGGACCATCTTTTGGCGTTGCACCCTCTGGCACATGAATATGCACATCATTTTCTTGATAAAAATCTTCTTCTACACCGAGCAACGAAGTTCTACTTCTAACAACTGTCATGGCTGCTTGAATAGATTCCTGCATCACATCACCTAACTGCCCTGTATGAGTTAACTTACCCTTGCCAGGCATTATCGCACTTTCAATGGTTAATAATTCTCCACCCACTTCAGTCCATGCCAAACCAGTAACTTGACCAATTTGATCAAACTCTTCTGCACGACCATACCTAAAACGCTTCACGTTTAAATATTTTTCAATATTTCGTGAGGTAATAGTGACTTTTTTATTGGTTTTTGATTTTTTTGATAACAAAATATCTTTAACCACTTTTCTACAAATTTTTGATACTTCCCTCTCCAAACTCCTAACACCAGCTTCACGAGTATAATATCGAACAATATCTCTGATGGCTGATTCACTGATATGAATTTCTTCTGACTTTAAACCATTATTTTTAATTTGTTTTGGAATTAAATATCTAACAGCAATATTTATTTTTTCAACTTCAGTATATCCAGACAATCGAATCACTTCCATTCTATCCAATAAAGGACCAGGAATATTAATTGTATTTGCGGTTGCCACAAACATAATTTCGGATAAATCAAAATCAACTTCTAGATAATGATCATTGAACGTATGGTTTTGCTCTGGATCTAACACTTCCAATAATGCAGATGCAGGATCCCCTCTGAAATCATTAGCCATCTTATCTATTTCATCCAGCAAAAACAAAGGATTTCTGGTTTCAACTTTTGATAAATTTTGAACTAATTTACCAGGTAAAGAACCAATATAAGTACGTCGATGACCTCTGATTTCAGCCTCATCTCGAACCCCACCTAAAGACATTCTGACAAATTTACGATTGGTTGCTCGCGCAATAGACTGACCCAAGGAAGTTTTTCCCACGCCAGGAGGACCAACCAGACATAAAATAGGCCCTTTCATTTGCTTAACTCGTTGTTGCACCGCCAAATACTCAAGAATTCTTTCTTTGACCTTTTCTAAACCATAATGATCCGCCTCAAGCACTTCTTCTGCACGAGCCAAATCATTGCGAATTTTTGTTCTTTTCTTCCATGGCACACTTACCAACCAATCAATATAATTCCGCACCACAGTTGCTTCTGCAGCCATTGGAGACATCAACTTCAACTTATTCAGCTCGGACATTGCTTTAGTCTTTGCTTCTTTCGACATCCCTGCTTTTTCTATTTTATTGGTTAAATCTTCAATTTCATTAGGCGCATCATCCAACTCACCCAATTCTTTTTGAATCGCTTTCATTTGTTCATTCAGGTAATATTCACGCTGATTTTTTTCCATTTGACGCTTAACTCTGCCACGGATTTTTTTCTCCATCTGTAGCACATCAATTTCAGACTCCATCAAACCCATCAAATGTTCAATTCGCTCATAAACACTACCCATTTCCAGAACACGCTGCTTATCATCTAATTTTAGAGACATATGCGCTGCCATGGTATCTGCTAAACGACTTGGATCATCAATACTTGCCAATGAAGTTAATACTTCAGGCGGCACTTTTTTATTTAATTTGACATACTGATCAAATTGAGACAAAGCAGAACGCATCAAAACGTCCATTTCTCTTTCATCGAGCGAATCCTCTTCCTCGATAAGTTTCACTTGAGCAGAGAAAAAGGCAGGTGTTGATAAATAATGCAAAATTTTTGCACGCTCACCACCTTCAACTAAAACTTTCACTGTACCATCAGGCAATTTTAACAATTGCAGTATACTTGCCAGCGTGCCAATTTCATGAATTTCATCAAAATCAGGATCATCTGTCTCAGCACTTTTTTGCGCCACTAAAATGATCTTTTTGTCTTTTTGCATAGCGGCATCCAGCGCATTAATTGATCGCTCTCTACCCACAAACAACGGAATAACCATATGTGGATACACCACAACATCCCTCAAAGGCAAAACAGGTACAACTGCCAACTCTTCACTAATGACCTCTGATATTTTCTCTTCTTTTTCCACGGCTAAAAACTCCTGATTGCTACATTATTTTGTGTTCTTAGAAAAAATATAACTACACTACATTTAGTTAAATTAAATTATTTTTCCAAGATAATTGATCTGCATTGAAATAATGCAAAAATTGATGCCGACAAGACATAAGTAGGTGACCACATTATTTTATTGATTCCCACAAACCAATCATTACTAATAAATATAAATAGTTACTGATAATTTAATGGTAGTCACAACTTTGATTTTTTACAGCGAAGATTTAATTATTAATTTTCTGATGAGGCCATTTTTTTATCAGAATTTTCATAGATGATATAAGGATCAGACTCTCCTTCAACAACAGTTTTATCAATCACTATCTTTGAAACATCATCCATTGATGGAAGATCATACATACTATCAAGCAAAATATGCTCCATAATTGTTCTTAGTCCTCTGGCACCCGTTTTTCTTATCATTGCTTTATCCGCAATTGAATCCAACGCATCTTCCCTAAAGTCTAATTCACAATCTTCCATCTCAAACAATTTTTTGTATTGTTTGGTTAATGCATTTTTAGGCTCTACCAGTATTTTTATTAAAGCGTCTTTATCCAGCTCATCCAAGGTCGCGACAATCGGTAATCGTCCAACAAATTCAGGTATTAAACCAAATTTTGTTAAATCTTCTGGCTCTACTTCGGAGAAAATTGTTCCTATATTATCTGTTTCATCTTTTGTTTTTATTTCCGCAGAAAATCCAATTCCACCTTTTTCAGAACGTGCTTTGATAATCCTTTCCAATCCTGAAAATGCTCCACCAACAATAAACAAAATACTGGAAGTATCTACTTGCAAAAACTCTTGCTGTGGATGCTTTCTTCCCCCTTGAGGCGGAACAGATGCAACAGTTCCTTCAATCAACTTTAATAAAGCTTGTTGCACACCTTCGCCAGAAACATCCCTAGTAATTGAAGGATTATCCGATTTCCTAGAAATTTTATCTATTTCATCAATATATACAATGCCCGTTTGCGCTTTTTCAACATCGTAATCACACTTCTGCAAAAGTTTTTGGATAATATTTTCAACATCTTCACCAACATAACCCGCTTCTGTCAGAGTCGTTGCATCAGCCATCGTAAAAGGCACATTCAACAAACGCGCCATGGTTTCTGCAAGCAAAGTTTTACCCGATCCTGTTGGACCGATTAATAGTATATTGCTTTTTGACAATTCAATTTCTGTTTTAACATTGACCGTTGCTTCTAAACGCTTATAGTGATTATAAACAGCCACAGATAATATTTTTTTAGCTTGCTCTTGGCCAATCACATATTCATTCAAAACATGGTGAATCTCTTTAGGCTTAGGTAACTGAGTACCTGATTCAGACAAACCATCTTCAACTTCTTCACTAATAATGTCAGTACACAATTCAACACATTCGTTACAAATAAAGACTGATGGGCCAGCAATTAGCTTCCTAACTTCATGCTGACTTTTACCGCAAAAAGAGCAATACAACAATTTATCATCATCACCATTTTTACCTTGTCCATTACTCATTTTTCAACCTCAAAAAATATAAATACTTTCAAACTTACCAAGAGAAACATAATTTCGGGCAACCACCCTATGGTCATATATATTAAACAATATACTAAATAAAATATATTTACCCAACAATCACTCCGAAACCTCTGCCGCTCTACTATCCAACACCTGATCAATCAAACCATAATTTAATGCCTCTTCAGCACCCATAAAGTTATCTCTATCAGTATCTTGCTGTATTTTTTCCATTGGCTGGACCGTATGCTTTGCCATGATCTTATTCAATCGGTCCCTAACCAGAAGAATTTCTTTCGCATGAATATCAATATCGGTTGCCTGCCCTTGAAAGCCACCCAAAGGCTGGTGAATCATCACTCGAGAATGAGGCAAACAATAACGCTTTTTATCAGCGCCACCAGTTAATAACAACGCCCCCATACTTGCCGCTTGACCAATACACATCGTACTCACGTCAGGCTTGATAAATTGCATGGTATCGTAGATAGCTAAACCAGCTGACACCGAGCCTCCAGGAGAATTAATATATAAATGAATATCCTTATCTGGGTTTTCTGACTCCAGAAATAGCAATTGAGCAACAATTACATTCGCCATGTGATCTTCTACTTGACCGACCAGAAAAATCACCCTCTCTTTAAGCAGTCGAGAATAAATATCGTAAGATCTTTCTCCTCGCGATGTTTGCTCAACCACCACAGGAACTAAACCTAGACCTTGAGCCTCTAACACACCATTTTTCATATTTTATCCCAAACCTTAAACACTATTTTTATTTACCAAATTATGAAAAATTATTACGAGCTTGATCAATAATTTCATCAAAAGACAATGACTTTTCACTACTATCTGATTTTTCAACAACCCAATCAATAATCTGCTCTTCTAAAACAAAAGACTCAATGCCTGCCAATCGTTCTTTGTCATTATAGTACCAATCCACCATTTCGGCTGGATTTTCATAACTTTCAGAGTATTTTTCAATGGTCTCTTTAACTCGATCTGAGTCGACTTTCAATTCACTCATCTTCATTAATTCAGACATAATAAAACCAAGTGCAATTTGTTTTTTTGCTTTTTCTGTAAACATATCATCTGGCAATGACATATTGTTTTGTTGAAATGAAGCAGGCGCTTTACTTAACGCATCTTTTTTTAATCGCTGAATTTCATCGCCCACAAAGGCTTTAGGCACATCAATTTTATTATTTTCATACAAACCATCAATGACCTGAGTTTTAACATAATTCTTTTTAGCTTGCTCCAACTCTCTTTGCATATTTGATTTAATTTCTGTATCAAGATCATCTCTCAAACCTGATTCCACACCAAATTCTTTTACAAAAGCCTCATCAATTTCTGGCAAGACAGGCTCCTCAATCAATTGAACCTTAACATCAAATTCCACATCCTTTCCTGCCAAGTCTTTTGCATGATAGCCTTCAGGAAATTTTAATTTTAAACATCTATCTTCTTCGGGTTTAGCTCCCAACAAACCAGTCTCAAATCCTTCTATCATAGATTTTGAACCTAATACCAAAGGCACGCCATCACCCGAACCACCTTCAAAAGCTTCTCCATCCATACGACCTATAAAATCTATCTTGAGACGGTCTTCTTCTTTTGCTTCACGATCGACTTCATTCCATGTTGTTTTTTGCTTTTGCAAAGTATTAATCATACCAGACAAGTCTTCATCAGTAATTTCAACAATAGGAATATTGATTTTTGCTTGGCTCAAGTCATTGACAGAAACTTCTGGATAAACTTCAAAAACAGCATTAAAACCATATTCTTTGCCTTCACCAAAAGGTTCAATCTTGGGTTCAGCGACCAATTTCAAATCTTCTTGCTGAACAGCTTCCATAAAACTGGACTTAATAACTTCCCCCAGAACTTCCTGCTTAATAGCGCCACCGTATCTTTGTTTAACAAGCCTCATTGGCACTTTTCCTGGCCTGAAACCATCTATTTTTACTTCATTAGAATAAGACTTTAATCTCTTTTCAACTTCTTGACTGATTTTTTCATCAGCAAGATGTACCGTCATTTTTCGTTCCAATCCATCTAAAGTCTCTACTGATACCTGCATACTACCTTCCTTACAAAAATATGATATTAAATTTAAAGCATTTCCAATACTGATTCTACCCTACTCTTCTAAAGCAAATGAACATTACATTTAGATTTCACCCATGCAACAAATATTGAAAAAATTCAAAATTCACACAACAAATATTCATCAATTTTTAGAGATGTAAATGACAAATAATCACTAAAACATGAATACAATGACATAAGAGTATAAATCAGTCTATTTAATGGGCTTCTCGGACAGCCTCCTAGAAGCTTGTCCGAAAACGCATCTTTCATCCAAAACTGCGTTAAAATTTGGCTCAAAATACTCATTTACACCCGTAAACTGCGATTTTTCGCCAAATTTTGCCTTGTTCTGAATAAAATCTGCATTCTCGGACAAGCTCCTAGACAAGGGAGAATTATTCTGAAATATATTGGTGCGAAAGGAGAGACTTGAACTCTCACGGGTTACCCCACTGGTACCTAAAACCAGCGCGTCTACCAATTCCGCCACTCTCGCAATACCTAATATATAGATTGACACTTGAGCCATACACGCTCAATAATATTTCCGTGTAGTATAAATGCTAGAACAAAATCAAACAATCTATTTTCACAGAAAAAAGTAATTTATATCAAAAAAACACAAAAACTCACTATTTTTTATATTCTTTTAAGTTTTGAATTGAATCTAAGCCAACTTTTAAGCATAATACGCAAATCAGTTATATTTGTGCCGGGGTGGTGAAACTGGTAGACACGCCAGATTCAAAATCTGGTGGAGGCAACTCCGTGTCGGTTCGATTCCGACCCTCGGTACCATACCTAGATCAAAATAATCATACCAAGTTTTTCCTTTTTCTCTCCTCACACGAAAAAATATTTGCAATCAACAAATATTTAGCCTATGTTTATAGATGCGTAAATTTTTTTTAAACAATTTAAACAATATCGCATAGGAGAGAAAACCATGGAAATCAACAATAACGTCAGCAATACTCAAATCCTCAATCAGGCTAGACAGCCTAACGTCGAACAAAATCTACAACTTGAACGAGAAGAACAACGCAATCAGGAAAGGATCGAGACACAAAGAGAAGATCAAACATCTGTTCGTGAAGTTCCGAAAGAAAAAGTTCTGGAATCATCTTTTAATGTCACCAATACAGGTGAAGCCCAAGAGCTCGCCAAAACCATTCGAAAGACATTTGAAGAACAAGCCGAAAGATCACTGCAAGCCCATGCTGATGTCAGCAACCAGCAAACTGCAAATATTCTAGGCATTGAAACACTATAACTTCATTGCAAATATTTAAGAATGCAAGTTTGGAACTTGACAACATGGATGTCGAGTGCTTTTTTATACCCATTCAAAACACTAGATGAAATACATTAAATATTAAAACAGTTCACCGAATGCGACTCATTCAACCTTGTCAACCCTGGGTAAGACGAAAAACACTCTGCCTTTGCTTGCTTACACCTAGGATGAAAATAACACCCACCCGGAGGATTAATCGGAGAAGGAACATCATCTTCAAGAAAATTTAAGTCTTTATCACCATCAGATACATCCAATGCCGCAGACAATAACGCCTTTGTATAGGGATGCCTAGGGAAATCGAGCACTTCAGCAATTGAACCACTTTCCACAACCCGCCCCAAATACATCACCAATATTTCATCCGCCAGATAACTAACAACTGAAATATTATGCGTAATAAACAAGAAACTCAAGGCCAACTCACGCTGCAAGCTTTTCAATAAATTCAATACTTGCGCCTGAACTGATACGTCCAAAGCACTAGTCGGCTCATCACAAATCAACACACGAGGCTTAACCGCCAATGCCCTTGCAATTGAAATACGTTGTCGTTGACCACCTGAAAACTCATGTGGATAACGATTCAGCACATCTCCATCTAAACCAACCTGACTCAACAACGAAAGAATATGATCAAAACGTTTTTTTTCATCATTTTCAACCTTTAAAGCAACCATACCTTCTTCAATAATTTCCCCGATACGCTTTCTTGGATTCATTGATGAAAACGGGTCTTGAAAAATCATTTGTACTGCCGCTCGATAATCTGACATTTGAATTGAGGTCAAACAATCCAGCTTATTATCAGCATAAGTAATTGACCCACTAGTCAATTCCAGCAACTGCACCAAACTTTTTGCAATGGTTGTTTTCCCACATCCTGACTCACCCACTACCGCAAGTGTTTTACCTGGCTGCAAAACAAAAGACACATCATCAACAGCTCGCACATACCCCACTGTTTTTTTCAATAAACCCGCTTGCACTGGAAAAAAAACGGTTAAATTATTAACTTCAAGTAACGCACCTTCCTTAGACAAAGATGATTCGGCAGTTATTTTATTTTCCTTACTCTCTTTTGAACACACCAATTCAACTTTTGGTAAACTGTACAAATGACACTTGACACAACTGGTTTTATCAAAAAAATGCCAATCAACCCGATGATTAAAGCACTGCTTAAGCACTGAATCACAACGATCAATAAAACGACACCCTGGAAATTTTTTATTTAATTTCGGAACAACACCAGAAATCACCTCAAGATTTTCACCTCTTTTTTCCCACGAAGGCAAAGAGGAAAATAGTTTTTTACTGTAAGGATGCTTAGGCTGATTAAAAAAGTCAGCACTACTGGCTTCTTCAACAATTTCACCAGCATACATCACAGCCACTCGATCAGCCACTTTAGAAACCACACCTAAATCATGAGTAATTAGCAATATACTCATGTTATTTTCCTGTTGAATGGTTTTTAATAAAGATAAAACTTGAGCTTGGATCGTCACATCAAGAGCCGTTGTTGGCTCATCAGCTATCAACAAATCTGGCTCACAAGCCAATGCAATAGCAATCATGACTCTTTGTTTCATACCACCTGACAACTGATGAGGGTACTCATTTATTCGATTTCCTGGATCAGGCAAACCGACTGATTTCAATAATTCAACCACTCTTTCAACACATTTTGAACCTGACAGATTTAAGTGAAAACGCAACGATTCAGCAATTTGATCACCAATAGTTAACACAGGATTAAGAGAAGTCATAGGCTCTTGAAAAATCATGGCAACTTGTCGCCCACGAACCTGGCGCATATTTTTTTCTGGCAACGCTAAGACATCCCTGCCATTAATAAATATTTCACCCTCATCAATACCACCCACTAACTCTGGAACCAAACGCATAACTGATAATGCTGTCATAGATTTGCCACAACCAGACTCACCCAACAAAGCAACCGTCTCACCTGATTTAATAGAGAGACTGACATTATCCACTACCACAAAGTCATTTGATTTTGAGCGAATACGGGTACTCAGTTTTTTTATTTGCAATATGTTCTCAGGCATTATTAAGCCTCGGATCAAATGCATCCCTGACCACATCCGAAAATAAGTTAGCCGTCAGCACCAGAGTAAACATAAAAATAAAGGCAGCCATTAATGACCACCAGACAACTGGCTCTCTCGCCATTTCCAATCTAGCACTATTGATCATATTCCCCCAGGAATTCATGGCAGGATCAACCCCCACATTGACATAAGACAAAACAGCTTCCGCCAAAATCAAGATACTAAAATCCAATGCCACATAAATCACCACGATGTGCATCACATTCGGCACTATGTGACGCCACATAATAGCCAGATGACTCACCCCATAGGTTTGAGCCGCCTGCACATAATCCAATTCTCTTAATTTTAAAGTTTCACCTCTCAACAACCGACACAATCCTGTCCAACTGGTAATTCCAAGAATAATACATAAAAATAACAATCTTAAATCAGCCCTTTCTTCGGTTGAAATTGGGACGGGATAATTATCCAGATGCACCACCACCATCAGCACGGCAGCAGCAATCAACAATACGCTGGGAATAGAGTTTAACGTGGTATAAATATATTGAATAACATCATCTACCCAGCCACGATAATATCCAGCCATCACCCCCAAAGCAATGGCAAATGGCAACATCACCAACGTTGACAATGTACCAATCAACAAACCTGTTCTGATACTTTTTAATGATAAAAAAAGCACATCCTGCCCCACTTTATCGGTTCCCAACACATGATATTTAGTGCTCAACATAATGGCAACACAAACCAAAATAGTGATTCCAGAAAAAGTTAAAATAATGGTTCGCCAAGGCAGTTCCCCACCCTTACCAGCACAGACCTCCCCCAGCACATCTTTTTCACTCATATAACTGAGACGTATTTTAAGCACCCACATCAGTAGAAAAACAACAACACCTATAATGATAAGCGATAAAAACAATCCCATAAAAAATCTCCAAAAAATATCAGTCGACTTATCTTTAATAGGATCTTTTAAATGTGCTCCTCCGTATTTCAAACGCGGAAACTGACGACTAATCGTTCCATCAGACTGCTCAACATTTTCTTTGACAAATAAATGAGTTGCAAAAGGTGCAGAATATGTTTTTTCAACTCGATCAGACAAGGGCGTTAAAATAACATCCAACACACTTTTCACTGAAGCTGAAACAACTACTTTTTGGTTTTTATCCATTAAATTAGATTTAAAATGAATGGAATCCAAGACACCAAAAAACACATAGACCATTAAAATCAAAAAAGTCGCCATACCCACAGGACGCTTAAATACTTTCATCCATGACTGTTTGATATACGGTTTTTGCCTGGCAAACAAAACAAATAGAAAAATTGCCATGATCAATAAAAACAGTAAAGCATCTGTCCAGAAAAGCACATATTGCAGATTGAAAATAGACTGAGATATCAGCCCAATAACAATCAGTGAAATGACAATAATTAGAAAAGGTTTGAGTACGTTTTGCTGCATCATCTAACTCAGCCTGATTCTTGGGTCAACAACGGTATAGGCAATATCAGTTAGCAACAACCCGATAATGTACAAAAAAGCCCCTAAAAACACCATAGACCGTACAATTGAAAAATCCTGCTCATTGATTGCTTGAATGGTATAACTACCCAGACCAGGTATAGAAAAAAAGGCTTCCATCACCAAACTCCCCATAAATAAAGTAGGCAGGACCACAACAACACCCGTTAAAATAGGGATCAAAGCATTCCTCAACACATGCCGATAAAGCACCAACGTTTCAGAAAGACCTTTGGCACGCGCAGTTCGCACATAATCCTTTTCAATTTCCTCTAAAAATAAAGTTCTATATATTCGAGTTCCAGACCCAATACCACTAAACACACCAATTAAAACAGGTAAAATCGTAAATTTTATCGCCATCCAACCATCTTCATAACCCGAAATTGGTACCAAATGTAAAATTTTACCGAATAAATATTGTCCACCGATAATATAAAACATACTGGAAATTGAAATCAAAATAATACAAATCACAACACCCCAGTAATCTATATAAGTTGACCTGAACAGTGCCAAAATTAATGCAAGGGTAATATTGATCATCAAACCAATCAATAAAGTCGGCAAAGCAATCAAAAAACTTGGCCACATTCGTTGCTTGATATCATAACCAATATCTCGTCCCGAATCAGAATTACCAAATCGAAATAAAAATAAGGACAAAGATTTTTCAAAAAAAATAGTTTGGCTAAACTTTTCTAAACCTGAAACTTCTGAATTAAACAATAAGGGTCTATCATAACCATGATTTTGTTTCCATTTATCAATATTTGCCTGTTTTACATGCTTCATCCCAAGATGCATCCGAGCCATATCATCAGGCGTATTGACCACAAAAAACAAGGTAAAGGTGATCAGGTTAACACCAATTAAGATGGGTATTGCGTAGAGAAATCGCCTTAAAATATAACTTAACATATCTAATTACTCT
>Ga0233440_1001691_pt1 | contig 19649 bp, 18 predicted proteins | sample SI_123_September_5_FD_182791 | JGI IMG/M metagenome (GOLD analysis project Ga0233440, IMG submission 182791) | Seawater microbial communities from Saanich Inlet, British Columbia, Canada - SI_123_September2016_120_MG | ecosystem: Environmental > Aquatic > Marine > Inlet | place: Canada: British... | reverse complement strand
TAATAAAATCCAACATTTCTTTTTCATTAGAAAAGGTTTTTATATCAAGAAACTTACTTCAGTCATTATGTTGTTTTATTCAATCATGAAAATTTACAACATATTTTGACTTTCAAACTCAGTACATTTTATTATATACTTTCTCCATATATTTATATTAAAAATCTAAATTAATTACTTTTCATATTTCATTAAAAAGCTTATCTCTTTTTTGTTGTATATCATAAGGTAAACTACCTATTTTTTCATGTGTAAACTGAATATCTTCAGCCTCATTTATTAAATCTTTATCTCATACAATTTTAGCTAGAAAAACTACATTTTCTGTATGATAATTAATAGCCTCATTATGTAAATAAGTATCTTGTTGTTCTTTTGTTAATTGTATCATATTTAAAATATTATTTATAAGATATAAGTTAATCTAGATTTTTTAATTCTTTTTTTAACTCTTTTTTAGGATCTATTCCCTCATTATGTCTAATATATACATCATATATATATTCCTCATCCTCATTATAATCTTTATCACTAACATCTGTTATTGTTTTATATGATTTAATCATAATATCAGCATCATGTTCCAATGTATCAAATAACTCCTTCATGTTTTTACCTATAGTCTTTATTCTTACTTCTGTGTGCATAATTATTATATTATTATTAAACTAAAAACCATAAAACTCATTTCCATTTATTTTAATTTTCCACTCACTTAGAGCATAATTAGGGAATCTTTTTAATATATATTCAAATACATCATTATCTATAAGAAAATCTTCTTTTGATAGTTCTAATTCCATTTGATGATTATATATTGCTTTTGAACTTATATGTTGAAATTCTATATTTTCCATAATGTTTTTTATCATTAAATATTATTTTTTAATCAACTATTTCAACAGGTACTGAAACTGTATTTCAGTCAATATTTTTCATAATTGAATAAGTTCAATCTTTTCTTTGAGATTTAAAATCAGGATGAATATCATTATATTCTTTTCTTGTTAATTTTTCCACATCTTTTAATTATTAAATAAAATTATTAATCAATTATATCAAATCTTGAAGTAAAACATTTAACTTGATATTTCCAATAATCTTCAAAATTCCAATTCTATACCATAGTACTTTCCAGTATTCTTTCCAAACTTTCTATTTGATAAGATTGATTTCATCTCCTTAATGTATTCAGTGTTTTCAATTCAATAATTCTAATATCTTCCTTAGATATATTAAAGCTATTTGATACAGACTCTAAAGTATTAACTTCTCATCAATCTAATCAAAACCTCATAATAATAATTTCTTTTTCTTCCCAATCAAGGAATCCTAATGCTTCGTGAATATTTCACATCATATTCTTTGTGAACTACACCTCCTAAATCAAAGATTATAGAAGGAGCTTCCTGCTTCATAGAACGAGTAACCTCACATCTCCACAGGCTTAGAATCCGACAGTTCCTGCCGTATATAATTCTTCGTAGATTAGTAACAATTTTCTAATTGTTCTAATCCTTTTTTTAATATATTTTTACTTGCATTAATATCTCTATCTTCAATATATCAACAAGTACATTTATGTATTCTTGTGGCTAGAGTTTTTTTAACTCTTTCACCACAATTATAACAATCTTGACTAGTATATTTAGGATCTACTAATTCCACTACAGTACCAGCACTTTCAGCCTTGTATTGTAATAGAATTAGTAATCTTCCCCAAGCAACATCAGAAATACTTTTTGCAAGATGATGATTTTTAACCATTCATCTTACATTAAGTTTTTCTAATACTATCAATCAATAATTATCTACTAACATTTTTGTTATTTTATGTAGATAATCATTTCTTGAATTAGTTAGTTTTTCATGTTGTTTAGCTAATATACTTCTATATTCTCTTCTATTATTACTTCATTTAATTTTTCTACTCATATTTCTTTGAAGTCTTTTTAACTTATTTTCTTGTTTTCTGATATGTCTAGGGTTTTCTAACTGTATTCAATCAGATAGAGTAGCTATATAATTAATTCAAAGGTCTATTCATACTGTTTTATTAGCATTTGGATTAATTATTAGCTTATCTTCAGTTTCTACTACAATAGTTACATAATATTTTCATGTAAGATTTTTAGTAATAGATAATGTTTTTACTTTTCATCCACTAGGTAATTCTCTATGTTTTCTTAATTTAACTTCTCATATTTTAGATAATTTTATTCTTTGAGTTACATTTGCTTTTTTATCTAAAATTTGGAATCATGTTTGAGGATATTCTAAGGTATTATATCTTCTAGGAGATTGAAATCTTGGAAATCATGGTTTTTCTCATTTTTTAACTCTTCTGAAGAAATTTTTGAATGATACATCTAGCCTTCTTAATGTTTTTTGTAATACTTGAGAGTGAATTGTTTTATATATATCTTTATTATCTTTAATTAATGGTAATTGATTTTGTTGTGAATTATATCAAATACTTATTCATTTCTTTTTATATAGATCAATTCTTTGTTTAAGCATCTTATTATATAATCTAGCACAAGAAAACATCTGAGTATTTATATTCTCAGACTGTTCTTTTGTCGGATATATTCTATATTTATATGTTCTTAACATAATTATTTGATTTATATTTCAAAATTGATATTATACTAATAATATTTATTTAGTTGTCAAATTATATTATGGAGATTAAGAAAAACAGACACTCAATTTATAATCTAAATTATCATTTAGTTGTTGTTACAAAATACAGACACAAATGTATAACAAAAGAGGTTTTGGCAGAACTTGAAAATATAGCTAAAAATATATTTGAAAATAGTTGGGATTGTGAAATTATTGAAATGGATTGAGAAGAAGATCATATTCATGTATTATTTTCAGCCCCTCCACAAATACAGTTATCAAAACTAGTTAATAATTTCAAAACAGTATCTTCTAGGTTAATTAGAAAAAAATACTCAGATTATTTATCTAAGTATTATTGGAAACCCTATTTTTGGGGAGCTAGTTATGGTATATTTTCAACTTGATGAGCAACTTTAGAGATCATCAAAGAGTATGTGAAAAATCAAAATACTCCTTCTTCTACTTCGAATGGGAAAAATTCATCTCCCACCAAATCATAGATTATGGAAGGAGAATTCTTTTACAAGTAGTTAAATTAAAAAGTTAAATTTTTAAACTCATCTTCTCACTTATCTACTTCATCAAAGTTAAATTGTTTTCAACAATTTTTACATACATAAGCATCAACCCTATTATTCTCATACTCATGATTCTTTTTTTCACATTCAGTAGCCATTATTGAAACAATTATATAACTAAATATTACCCAAATAACCAATCTTTAAATATTTCTAGATTTTCTCATAATCCATTATAACCTAATTCCATTATCCTACCATTATCTCTTGTATATATATTATATACTGCATTCGCATTAGATAATGATCTAAACTCCCAATTATAGACTCCATCATTATCTCATCCATACATATCAGGTTCTCAGAAGTTTTCAAACATTACATCAGATGTCATATTCGAAATTTCCTTAAAAGAAGTTCCTGAAAGTCATCAGAATTTCACTCTTTTAAACATAGAATTAAAATATTAACAATAAACCAAGAATTAACAATATCATTATATAGCCATTTCGAAAAAATGCAAATATTTTTCACTTTTAGATAAATAAAAAATGATAAAATTAATCTAATAATTCTATCATTTTTTCGGATATATTTCCATTACCTTTTTCTTCTAATATATTATCAATACAATAATTCATAGTCCTTTTTAGTGCAGGTAATTTATCTATATAAATATGTGTCCCGTTTTCTTCTTTTCATTTTAAAAGATTTAGTTCTCATCTTAATTTATCTATATCTCACTTCAAATATGCATTTTTAATATATGATGTAAAATATAATAAATCTCATTTATCATTTTCAAAAAATTTATTCATCATACTAAGTATTAATAATTAGAGTTTGCTCTAATCATGAATAATTAGAATTTTCAGTTATTAATTGATGTACACATAGACTTATTCATTCCATTAAAGAATCAACTTTTTCTGCATATCTATTTGAATTTCTTGTATCAATCCCCTCCAACATAAGTAATTCAAAATTTAAATGATCTACATCTTTTTTATCAAAAGCCTCTTTAACTCAAGGAATACTATCAAAAGCTTTTTGTATTCAAGGTGTTAATTCTAATCAATCTAGAACTCCATATTTATTATCTCAATTTACCATAAAATATAATTATTTGTATAAAATAGATAGAGTGTTTTTTGAGAAATTATGCTTTAATTCTAATGAGAATGTATAGTTAGCTATGTTTATATAACAATAAAGAGATTCTATTCCTAATATCATCAACACAATTATCAGTATAAGGGCAAGAATCACATTTATCTATTCAGTTTTGAATTTTATCAATAAAGTCAATTAATACTATTTGATTATAATGTGATCCATTTTTTTCAATCTCCCTTATATTATCTATACACTCTTTATCTCTACAATCTAAAGCGGCAATATGTGTCATTAATAATTAATTATTCATTTAAAGTATCTATCCTTCTAATAATCATTTTAAATATAATGAATATTTATATTCATATATATCAGCCAATAAATTATAGATAAACTTTTGACCACCAGTTATCTTCTTTTTACCTGTTTTATAAGTTAACTTCTCAAATAATACTGGGAAAAGAGTAAATACTTTATCATCAGGAATAGCCATAAGTTTTTTTCAATGTTTCTTTAATAATTTATTAGCAAACACTCTATATTGAGATTTATTAACATCATATTTATCAACATTATACTTTGGATATTTTAAATTACTTAATTCTCCTACTATTCACTCATTACCTAAAACTTTTCATTTTAATCTAGCTTCTTTAAATTTATTACCTAAATCTAAATAAAGAAGAAATCATTTATATGTATCAAAAGTAATTGTTTTACCATTTACTGTATAATCTTCAAATAATTCATATTTTTCATCATCATTATATTTGATATATAACTCTTCTCATGAATAATCTACATGAGTGATAGAAACAGAAACTTTTTTATTAAATTTTATTTCTTTATTACTATCAGGACTTTTATGATATAAAAACCTAAAACCATTTTCCAGATAGAATCCTCAATTAAAGTTTTTATTATAAGTTTTAGTTAAAACTTTAAATCAATCAGGATAATTAATAGTTATTTTCTTTCAGTCTTCACTTGTTACTTTTTGAACAGCATCATTAATACCTATAGTAGACACTACACCTCATCCACCTCAACCAGAAGAAACTACTGGATTAGAGATTATATCCATAGGAATATCAATATGAATAGGATCGTCAATTACAGAAAACAATTGACCATGACTTCACACATTAGCTGTTAAATCTAAATTAGGAGTTCAACTAGCTATAATAACTGAAGGCCATGTATAACCTATTTTTTCAGCTTTCAAACAATAATTTCAAACATTTTCATAACTTGAATAATATCAATTAGCATCTGCTGTCATTGGATTATCCTGTGGATTTCAATTTAGATTAGGTAATACTATTGTTGCTTCTGTATCACAATTAATAACTGTAACTACACAACCTGGAATTGTTTGTTTTGTTACTGAATCATAACATGTACCATATGGATCAATTACCGTAATATATAATAATTGAGATGAAACCTTATGAATAGTATCAAAAACATAAATTATATTATCTCAACCTGGTAAAGTTATATTTGATGTAATCGATGCATTTCAACTAGCATCTAAATCTGATCTTCATATTTCTATAATATCATCTGTAGCTGATTTTGCATATACTTGTACATTACTTAAAGCTTGTCATTGAATTTCAATAGTTGGAAGTTTTGTATTCGATTTTTCTAATTCTTCAGTATTAGTAATAATAGGAGTTTTTAAATCACTCTCTACAATTGTAATTGTTCTTACATCTCAAACTAATATTCAATCTACTTCTAACTGAATGTCCATAGAACCTAAAATTTGTGAAGTTGAAGTTTCAATGATAAAATTTCATAATGAATCACTAATTCATGTAGCTATATATTCTCAAGTAGTAATATCTTTAATTTTTACTACTAAATTAGTACCTCATACTGTTCATCTAACGGTAAATACTGGTCATACTTCAGTAGAATCAGGTAATCAAGATATATATCATGAACTATCAGCAGGAGTACTAGCTGTAAATGTATTTATAGAAGTAGAATGACCTATTATATCTTCAACATGATAAGTAATAACATGCTCTAAAGTAGAGTTATCTAAAGTATATGTATAATCAAATACTGGTGGATTCAATAAAGCCTCTCTATGAATTTCTACTCAATTATCTTTTACTATTAACTCTAGATTATCTTCATTTTCTAAAGATCCTTGTAATCTAATTTGATTATAAGAAATTTGATCTGCTAATATAATACTAGGATCAGCAGGAGTTAATGTATCAATATGTTCAATTATATTTGATACACTATAAACAGCAGGATTAATATTATCTACAGCTTCAAAACAAACTTTTTTTCAATTAAATGATTCATTATCAAATATTAAACTTGTTCATGATGCATAATCCGAAAAAGTAACTCATGAATTACATAAAGCTAATTCATCTATTACAGCATATTTCGAAGATAACAGATATGCATCAGTTATAGTAGCAGTTACTATCTTAGGAGTATCAACCCAATCAGAATTAGGATTATTAGTAAATGTAATAATTGGAGCAACTGGATCATAAACTAATTGTCCCACTTCACAGTTACCTATATTTTGAGCTTCATCATAGGCACATACTTTTATAAATTTATCCCCTTCATTTACAACTGCAAAAGCTGAAGTAATTAGAAGAGGTATAGATAAAATTGTTATTAATATTAATCTCATTGATTTAATTTAGTAGTTATATAATCTCAATATCTAATATTATACATTCAACCTAAGTAGTTGTATAGATATTTATATGTATTTGATAATTCTTTTTTCTTCTCGATATCATCTATCTTTTTCAAAACAGAAGGAAAGAGAGTTAATATTTTACTATCAGATAATTTTCCTATTCTCGAACCATACTTAGTTTCGAATTCTCTTATAAAGAGAAAATATGGCAATGTTTCAACTTCTTTAAACTTAACTGAATACTTAGGATAAAGTTCATCCTTAATCTCTACGGCTTGATCTTTCAATTCTTCATCTGTTGTTTTCTCAAGACTTAACCTATAATCTCTTAATTTATTATCAAGATCTATATACAATAGGAATCATTTATCTATATTAAAAGTAACTGTCTTACCATTTACTTGATAATCAGTAAATAATTTAAAACCTTCACTTTCTTTATGTTTAATATAAATATCATTATTTAGAAATCTTGTATCAGTTATAGATATAGCTACATTTTTATTTAAAGGAATAACTTTATTAACTGCATCACTTATATTTCATTCATCATCTCTTTGATGAAACATAAATCTATATTGATAGTCCCTATAAAAGTTTCATTTAAAATCATAATTATAAGTCTTAGTTAAAGTTTTAGTTCATTTAGATACTGCTACTGTAAATTTTCTCTCACTATCAGAAGTAACTTCTTCTGTATCATATAACACATTTCTTATTTCATACGCTTTACTTCATTCACCTCAACCAGAAGAAACTACTGGATTAGAGATTATATCCATAGGAATATCAATATGAATAGGATCGTCAATTACAGAAAACAATTGACCATGACTTCACACATTAGCTGTTAAATCTAAATTAGGAGTTCAACTAGCTATAATAACTGAAGGCCATGTATAACCTACTTTTTCAGCTTTCAAACAATAATTTCAAACATTTTCATAACTTGAATAATATCAATTAGCATCTGCTGTCATTGGATTATCCTGTGGATTTCAATTTAGATTAGGTAATACTATTGTTGCTTCTGTATCACAATTAATAACTGTAACTATACAACCTGGAATTGTTTGTCTTGTTACTGAATCATAACATGTACCATATGGATCAATTATTGTAATATATAATAATTCTGAAGACACATAATGAATTGTATCTAATACATAAATAGTATTATCTCAACCAGGCAAAGTTACATTAGATGTAATTGATGCATTTCAACTAGCATCTAAATCTGATCTTCAGATTTCTATAATATCATCTGTCGCTGATTTTGCATAAACTTGTACATTACTTAAAGGTTCTCAACTTACTTCTATAGTTGGAAGTTTTGTATTTGATTTCTCTAATTCTGTAGTATTATCAATACTAGGAACTTTAATATTAGATGATTGAATAGTAATATTTCTAGCATCTCACACTAACACCCCTTCAACTTCTAAATCTATACTAACAACTCCTAAAGCTTGAGAAGTTGGAGTTTGTAACGCAAAATTTCAAAGTGAATCAGTAGTTCATTCAGCAATATAACCTCAATTAGTTAAATCTTTTATTTTAACTGATAGATTAGACCCTCAAGCGAATCATACTGAAGTAAATATAGGTCATACTTCTTTATTATCTCCTGGTGTTACTAAATATCCAGAATTAATAGCAGGAACATGTGCTGTAAAAGAATTTGTACTTGTTACATTCCCTGCCCTATCTATTATATAATATTCAATACTATGTATTAAAGGAGGATTTGTTAATGTATATGTATAATCGAAACTACATGGATTTCATAAGGCCTCTGAATGTATTTCTACTCAATTATCTTTTACTTTTAAAGTTAATCAATCCTCATTAGGACAAGTTCATTTAAATTGTATTTTGTTATAACCTACTTGATCTACTAAAGTAATAGAAGGATCAGCAGGGACAATAGTATCAATACCCTCTATAGTATTTGATGCCTGATAGATTGAATACAATCAATCCTTAGCTTCAAAACATACTTTATTTCAATTAAAAGATTCATTATTAAACACCAGACTTATTCATGATACATAATCATTAGAAAATGTAACTGTTCAATCACAAGTCGCATTTTCATCTATTAATGCATATTTAGATGTTTGTAAATTATTATCCGTAACTGTGGCTGTAACTATTTTAGTCCCACTAGTCCAAGAATTATCAGGATTAGCAGTTAAAGTAATAACAGGTACATTCGAATCAAGTATAATATATCTAGATACACATGTACTATTATCTATATTTCAAGCTCTATCAAATCAACAAAATTTAACATATTTATCCCCTTCATTTACAATAGCAAAAGCTGAAGCAAATGAAAAGAATAAAAGAAAAATAGAAAGTATAGTTTTTTTCATAATGAAAATATTAATAAATATTAATTATCTTGTAATGTATGATTAGTTGGTTTAACTAAACTACATGATAAATCAGTAAAAGATGGAATAGTAATATCTCATATTGAAGTAACTTCTGTAATACACCATTTATAGACATCTGCATCATTAGGATGAGCTAGAGTCAATGGAACATTAGTAGTATTTATATAAGCATTTCAACTATTTAATTCAAAAGTAGTTAAATCGGCAGGAGCAGTTCTATCTATTCATGAGATGGTAGTTGTATTTCCATAAGCAATATTACCATATTCATCCTCTGTTTGCAAACATACTTTTGTACTATTATCAGACTCAGAAGTAAATGTTAAATCTGTTCATGAAGTATATGAAGTAACATATGTTTGAGCTGTACAATCTGCCGAATCAATAACTTGAATATATTTAGCAGTAAATGTATTTGTATCAGTTACAACAAAACTTAATGTTTTAGATTGTTCAGGATCAATATTCCCTATATTCGTAACTGTAATCGCAGGAACTACAGTATCTTTAAATATAGCAACTGATGTAGAAGCTGAAAAGTTATTTCCATCTCATACTCTAGCATAAATTGTATTTGCTCATTCAGGCCTGGCTGAAGCATCTATATTAAAAGTATAATCTTTTAAATTTAATGGTCCTACTTCTGTATTTTGATCAACCCAAGTTGAATCATCCCAACTATATTGAATAGTTATACTATCTATATCAGGATCAGTTACATCATTAAGAGTAATAGAAATAGCTGTTTCATTATCTCCATAAATATGAGTAACTCATTTAGTAACAGAAGCGATAGTAGGAATCGTATTTAATGTTATAGTAGCCATAGAATATGAAATATTTCATGCCGTATCTTCTGATTTATAACAATTCGTTTTAGTATTATCTAAAGTAGGATCATTATATGTCTTACTAGAATAAGCTCAAAATGTTAAAGTTCCATTACATACACCTGAAGTATTTTCAGCCATTGTAATAACTGGTCCTACATCAAATGAATCTACTGCTGTAACATCAATTGTTCTAGTTGTAGATGTTGTAGCCTCTATTGGAGTATAAGCTAAAGTAATTACTGGAGCTGTTCTATCTAGATTAGAAACTATTGAAGTAGCAACATATGTAGGATTTCAAGCTAGATCTTCAGCATGAAAACATATTTTTTGACCATTATCAGCTTCATCAGATAATATAATGTCATTCCCTCCAGTATATGTATTTGTAAAAGTTATATCTGAATCACAAGTAGTAGCTCAATCAATTTTTTCATACTCAATATAATCTGCATTAGTATCAGTAACAACAGCTCTAACTAATTTAGTTTGAGTTTGTGTAACAGAAGGATTCAATAATGCAACATCAGGATTAATTGAATCATATACAATAGTCGCAGTTGTATAATTATAATTCCCTGCTTGATCATACATAGTAATTCTTACATACTTTGTTCATTCATTAACTAATGCATATGAAGAATTCATTAGAATTCAGAACAATAAAAATCAAGTTATAATTTTTTTCAACATATATTTTGTGTTTAAATAATATAGTATATATTATACTCTATTATATAGCCATTTCAGAAAAATGCAAATATTTTTTACATTACATTTTTAATCATTACAAAGTAAATCAGTAATAATCAAGAAAATTCATTTATCCTGCTTTTTATATATCCATATTTCTTTACAATTATATAACTATTACAATAAAATACAGGTATTTATCTATATAACAAAAAAGATTAACCACTATAATGGCTAATCTTTTTATATTAATTATCTATTAATGTATAAGTACCTTGCGATATAGAGAAGCATTTAGCATCTAAATAACTAGGAATAGTAGTATCAACCAATGAACTTACTTCTGTATAACAAAATTTAGATATAGCAGAAGGCGTTGGATGAAGAAAATTAATTCAGAAAGTAGTAGCTCATGTATATAAATTTCATCAATTTATTTCAAAAGTAGTAGGAGTAGCTAAAGCTGTAGTATCTATTTCAAAACTTGGAATAGATAAACTAGAACTAGTATTTCAAGCAACATCTACTGCTCAAATAGTACAATCATTATAAATTCATTCTCATAAAGCATTTAAAGTTACTGTATTATTTCAACTAACTCATACCGTAGTAGATGAAGAACATGATCAACCATATGATAAAGTAGCATTCTCTGTAAGATTAGCTATATAATCTGGAGTAGTATCATTTGTTATTCAAGCTATACTTGTTATTGGAGATGTAACTTCTGTAACCTCTGTTAATGTAGGGGCTACTGTATCTTTTGTAATAGATAGAAATACTATATTTGAATCAATAGATCAATCATTAACTTTTACATAGATTGTTTTATTACCTTCTGCCTCTGCAGATAAATCTAAATTAAATCCATAAGTAGTAGCACTCTTAGGAGAAGTTTCTGTTCATAAATTCGTATAATTAGTTCAATCTAGTGAATATTTATATGTTAATGTTTGTGCATCATCAGAATCCGTAATTCAATTTATAGAAAAAGAAACTGAATCCTCATTTCATATATTAATGTATGAAAAAATAGAAGTTAATGATGTTAATATTGGAATAATATTAGTAGACTTTAAGATTAAAGTTGAACTTATTCATCAAGATAAATCATAGGCTCAAGAAACATTAAGCATAAGCACTGGAGTTGATCTATTAGTAGTAGTTCAATCTCATAATTCTCCAAAACTATTATTTCATACAGATTTAACAGTACCATCACTTAGTAAAAATAATGAAAATGCGTTTCATGCACTTATTTTAGTAACACTCGAAACACTAGAAACAGTCACTGGAGTTGTTCTACTGGTAGTAGTTCAATCTCATAATTGTCCAACTGAATTACTTCAAACAGATTTAACAGTACCGTCACTTAACAAAAACAATGAATGAACCTCTCAAGCAGAAACTTGAGTAGCAGTAGAAATTCATAAAACAGTTACTGAAGTTGAAGTAGATGTAGTAGTTCAATCTCATAATTGTCATGAACTATTTGTTCAAAAAGCTTTAACAGTACCATCATTCAATAAAACCAGTGAGTAGTTTCATCAAGCGGAAACTTGAGTAGCAGTAGAAATTCAACTTACAGTTACTGGAGTTGTTCTATTAGTAGTAGTTCAATCTCATAATTGTCCACCTGAATTATATCAAACAGATTTAACAGTACCATCACTTAACCTAAATACACTATGATTAGATCATGATTCTATTTGAGTAGCAGTAGAAATTCAACTTACAGTTACTGGAGTTGTTCTATTAGTAGTAGTTCAATCTCATAATTGTCCGAAAGCATTATATCATACAGATTTAACAGTACCATCATTTAGTAAAAATAATGAGTGTCATCAATGTCACGCAACTATTTGAGTAACATTAGTTACTCAAATATTTATAGGAACTATTCTATCAGTAGTAGTTCAATCTCATAATTGTCATAAATTATTTTTTCAAACAGCCTTAACTGTACCATCAATTAATAAATATAAGCTATAGTCATTTCATATTGATACTTGTTCTACTTCTGTACTTCATATAACGACAACAGGAGTAGTCTTATTAGCAGTAGTTCAATCTCATAATTGTCCAATATTATTATATCACACTGTTTTAACTTCATTATCTCAGGAGTAAAATAAAGTATGATATGCTCAAGCGGAAACTTGAGTAGCAGTAGAAATTAAACTTACAGTTACTGGAGTTGTTCTATTGGTAGTAGTTCAATCTCATAATTGTCCAAAATTATTATATCATACAGCTTTAACAGTACCATCATTTAGTAAAAATAATGAATGATTCCTTCAAGCGGAAACTTGAGTAGCAGTGGAAATTCAACTTACCGTTACTGGAGTTGTTCTATTAGTAGTAGTTCAATCTCATAATTCTCCAAAATTATTTACTCAAAAAGCTTTAACAGTACCATCATTCAATAAAACCAGTGAGTGGCTTCATCAAGCGGAAACTTGAGTAGCAGTAGAAATTAAACTTACAGTTACTGGAGTTGTTCTATTAGTAGTAGTTCAATCTCATAATTGTCCAACTCAATTATATCAAACAGACTTAACAGTACTATCATTTAATAAAAATAATGAATAATTTACTCAAGCGGAAACTTGAGTAGCAGTAGAAATTAAACTTACAGTTACTGGAGTTGTTCTATTAGTAGTAGTTCAATCTCATAATTGTCCAAAACCATTATTTCAAAATCATTTTATTGTTCAATCAGACAATAAAACAAGTGAATGACTTCATCAACCCGAAACTTGAGTAGCAGTAGAAATTCAACTTACAGTTACTGGGGTTGATCTATTAGTAGTAGTTCAATCTCATAATTCTCCATTAAAATTCATTCACACAGCTTTAACACTACCATCATTTAATAAAAATAACGAATGATATGCTCAAGCGGAAACTTGAGTAGCAGTAGAAATTCAACTTACAGTTACTGAAGTTGTTCTATTAGTAGTAGTTCAATCTCATAATTGTCATGAACTATTATTTCATACAGCTTTAACAGTACCATCACTTAGTAAGAATAATGAATGGGATTCTCAAGAGGAAACTTGAGTAACATAATTTGAAGTACTTTTATCAATAGTACTTCAGTCTCATAATTGCCCATATCAATTATTTCAAGTACCCATAAAGATATACGGATCTACTAAAACACCTTCTCATACTTTAGTTGGAATACTTATCACTAATTCTTCTCAAAATGATTTTTCAATATCTTCTATAATCTTTTCTTCACCTCATTCTTTATAATAAACAAGAGAATCCAAATTAATTAATCAATCAACACTAATATTTGCACCTGTCTTAGAATCATAAGATAATATTTGTATATTCTTTCAATCATTGAATAACTCTTTTCATGGATAAACAAATTTAACTTGTTCTTTTTTTCAAGTTCATTCATATATATATAACCAAGATTTATAATCATCTCATTTATCTTCAAAGAAATAAACATCCTTTTCTCATAAATAGAAACCATTATAATAACAATAATTATCTGATAATCATTGAATATATTCTGATGATTTTAATTCTTGTTTTAATAATATATTCTCAATTTTATTATTAAACTTAGAATTAATATCTAAAAGAAAGCCTAATTCCCTATTTTGAAAATTAACTAATACTGAAGAAGTAGATAAACATTCTTCGATTTCAACAGGACTCCCATTAATTATCTCTTCATTTCAATACATAGCAAAAATACTTGATGTAGGCATAACCAATCAAGTAATACAAACAAAAGAAATTATTTTAGAAATAAGCGTTCTCATAAATTATTATTTATTAAATTAAATATAATATATTATCATTATATAACCATTTCAGAAAAATGCAAATATTTTTCACATTATCACATAAAACAAAATACAATACAACTATACTATACAATAAATATATTAATTTGTAAAATATATTCACAACACACTATTACATAACTCAAAATACATTTAAATAGACTTGTATTTTCAAGGAATCATGTCAAATATATGGCTCACTATATAAAGAGTAATAAATAACCATTTTAGAAAAATGCAAATAAAAAAGAACTATCAATTAAGATAGTTCTTTATATTTCTGTTTCAACTTTTTTTCAAAAGTAGATATTTCTATTTTCTCATCTCAACCCATATTATTCATTTCATCCTCTAATATTTCATTAAATATTCTACTATTCTTAAATGATTTCATACCTAATCACTTTTCAAATGATTCAAAATTTTCTTTAAAGACATCTTCATCCTTTCTTACAATTTCTACTGGTTTATCAGATATAAAATTTCTTATCTTATCAACTTTAGAATCAGTATCTTTTTTATTATCAGTTTTTTCTTCTACATCAACACTAAGACTAGAGTCAGGCCTGGTATTTGCTCTTGTTTTATTCAAGTTTACTTTATCATTATCTAATCAATCAATAGGTCATATATGAAATTTATTAGTATTATTATCTTTTTTAAATTCAGTATTCTTTTTCACTTCTTTTTTTCTCTCATTTAAGTCTCTATCTTCAATAGTATCTCTTAAATCATTTATATCTCATTTAATAGCATCAAAATTCTCCTTTAAGAATTTCATATCTTCTGAAAGTTCCTTTCATTTTTCTTTTTCTTCTAGTTTTATATCTAAGTCATTAGCTTCATTTTTAGATAACTCTTCCTTTATATCCTCTTTTAATACTTCTTTAGGTTTTTCTTCTCATTTTATTTCTCATTCACTTAATTCCTTATCATTTTTTAACTTAGAAATATATGTATCTAATTTTCTAATCCTAGAAGAATTTTTCAAATCATTAGGATCAAGACTATTTCTTTCTGATTCAAATTTCTTTAATTCAGCTTTTACAGAATCAATATGTCATAATTTTTGATTACCAGTAGATACATATGTATCTCACAGGCCTGTTGCTAAAGAAACTCATGTTTTAATCAATTTTCATAAATCTCAACGATTTGTTACTGTTCCGAGAGTAGATACTCATGTAACTACTTTAGCTACATTTTTAGGAGTTATAACCTTTTTAGTAGCAGTAAGAACTTTTCTCATTGATGATTGTCCTTCATTCAATACCTTTTCTCATAAGTCTTCTATTTTCACAACTGTATCTTCTAATTTTTCAGTACTTCTATTAGAATTATTTCAACTTACTTTCATTGATTCTCTATCAGCAAACTGTTTATCATTCAATATTTCTTTAGTATCAGATGATAATCTATCTTTTTCGTTAAACAATCATTCTTTATTCAAACTAGGACTGACTGAATCCTGTACATCTTTAAATACAGCATTATTTTGTTTTAAATCTTCTAATCACATTTTGACTTCACTATATCAATCAGACATTTCTTTTCAAAAAGCACCATATCATCCATCTCATTTACTTTGAGGAAAGAAAATATCCATTAAAAAATCTGAAACAACAGCATAGACTCATTTAATTAAAAAATTTCTTCAGAAAAATAAAATTCATACTAATAATAATAAATATATAAATGCATCTATTGAAAAACTACTAAGGTTTCAAACTATAGACAATCAAGCAACTTCTATAGAAGGAATAGTTGCTAACATAACAGTTAAAACTTGGAATATAAAAATAGTAAGTATAGCTGTAACAAAGGCACTAATAATCCAGAACATTCACAGTACTAACTTCTTAGTTATTTTATTTCACATCCCTCCTCATTCAAATATATTATCTTGTTTTAATGATCATCATAAGAATCAAACAGCAGTAAGAAAGAAAACATTTAAAAGAAATAGTAGAAAAATATCCCTTATAACAACTATGAATGAAATTATAATAAGTAATACTATATTAAATAATATAAATATAAACCATCATGTAAGAGTAGTTAATCATCATATATCAAAAACATCCATTCTAATTCAATCTATAACACTTTTACTATCAATATCAATTAATCAATTAACAGAGTCTATTAATGAAGATTGGAATCAAACTAATAAAGATTGTAGTCATTTATATAGAAGTGGGAAAAATGCTACAAACATTAATATTATTCATACTTTTATTAAAAATAATTTATGAGAATCTCAATCTCTTCAAGTTCATACTTTTAGAAAGTAATATAAAATAGTAAAACCTAATAACATAAGTGCAAAAGAATTTATAATTCAGTATACAGTAGTTGTATCAAACATATCACTTACAGCTTCATAAGGAAGATCTGGTAATTGATCGAATTTAACATAACCAAAAGCTGTTTGAGATGTAAGATATGACATAAAGAAAAGAAAACCATTAACTATTCAAGCTTTATAAACATCTATAGTTGTTCATATTCATCAAAACATACTATCATCTTCCTCAGTCAATGAATATTCATACATTCTCAGATCTCTAGTACATGTAATAATATCAGTTCATTCTCATGGTTTAACTTTTCATGAACAATCTATTCATGTTCACAACTCAACTAATAATTTAATTTCTCAATATGATAATTTCTTTTTATCTACTTCTAATAATTCTTTTTTCCTATCAAGTAATGTTTTTTCTTCTCTAGATGCTATAACATGAGCATCCATTCATTCTGCATCTTCTATCAGATCTTTTCTTGTTTCATAAGTTGAAGTACTATTTCATTCAAGAACTCATGTAATACAATAAACATATTTCAATCTATCTGTATCTGATAAAAACTTCACAATAGAGTCTTGAGATACATCTACATCAGTATATTCAATACATTTCTCTTCAGGTGTTTGTTTCTTACCAAAAAATGCTGAAACCGAAGAAAAGGATATTAATATAATTAATATCGAAAGTAAGATATTTTTAAAGTTCCTCATATGTTTGGATTAAAATTTAACTTATTATAATTATAATATATATAAGCAATAATATCAATTATTGCTTATATATTACCATTCAACTTCTTCTCATGTAAATTGATTAATATTTGTTTTATAACTCCATATACCATCATCTAATTCTGCAAATCATGGTGGTGTAGTAAAATATACCTGATCATTGAATACTATCCATTCTGATGGTTCATTTACATCTCTTTCATAATGCTCCGGTGCTTGTCTTTGAAAATCAAAAGAATCAGCAGTCCAAGAACCTAAATGTCTTAATGTATAAACACTATCTCAAGTATGTAGCATTCAATCAACATGCCAAGATCAAACAGTATCTGTTACTCATCCATCGATATAAACACTTCATTTAACTATTATCCCTAAGTAAGCTAATTTTTTAATATCATCTTTTGCTTCTTTAAAATATGTTACATCTGAATTAATATAAAGGTCTCATCCAACAACTATAGTTCATTTATTTCATTTAACATAAACCATTCATGAAGAATCTTCTATAGTTAAATCTCAAGGATAATAATAAACATTATTTAATTCTAAATTAATTTCTCATAAAGGATTAGCTAGATTGTCTTCCCCTTCTTCTTGAACTGGTCAGAATTTTTGTTTATCTATTAAATCTATATAAAAATCTCTAGCATTTGTTTCTCTATCATAAACATAACCATGTCATTGTTTAGCTACTTTATTATACAAATACCGGCCTTTTTTTGACTCTAAATTAGTAGAAGGTGTATTCGTAGAAACAACATAATCTCAATGTGATGAACCAGGTGGAGAATATAATTTAGGTGCTGATACAACACTAGTATATCAAACCTCTCATAAATCATATGTATTTGCTGAAGTTCAATCTTCTGTTAAGTTATTATTTGTATGAACATGTCCATTCTCTGTCTTTAACCACGCTGTAGAACCTCAAACAGTTACAAATCTATAATTATCAGCATTAAAATTTAATGTTTCTCTATATATCATTTCCCAATGATATAACGGAGTATTCCATGTATGACCATCACAATTATCACTATCATGATAATAATCACAACTATATTCATCTCAAGATGGTACATATTTCCAAGTATCTAATGTAGGTGTTCATGCAACATTAGATTCTATCCTTCAATCTGTCCCATTAACCATAGCTCTATGTTCTGTAGATGATATGGGAGCTTCTTTAGTTCAACCATCTTTAAACCAAGAATTCGCCTCATCTCATGATACATAATGAGTCGGAGTTAAAGTTCAACTAGATAATATAGTTTTTGGAATTACAGAAGGTAGAGTTGTATTAAATTGAAAATCAATATTATTACTTGATAAACTCAAACTATCTCTAGATGATGTTGAAGATGAATTAATATTATATGTAACTGAATTCAATTTATAAGGATGTGTGTATTCACAATCACTTCTACTTACTGTTGTTGTTCCTGCATTTGAAACTTCAGGGTACATATAATCATGATTAGAACCTGTATACTTATATGTATATTTAATAGGAGAAACATCTGCCCCATCTGGTCTTAATTCTCAATCTGGTGTATTTAATAATTTAGGCCTAGAATATAATTCTAAACTAAATGATCATCAAGCCACAGCAGTACTTCTTTCTATTATAGTATGCGAAACATCATTAGAAGTCCTAGTTTCACTTGTTAAATCTGCTTTTACAAATTCAAGATTACATTGTTCAGTTATTATATCTCATACAGAATTTAAATCTGTAGTCTGAACTGTATAATTAATCTCTATTTCTCATCATACATGTAAATTATTAAAATTATATGTAGAAGATCAACATTCTCATGCTTTACAAGTTGTCTCAAGAGTATCTACAAATCTAGGACATGATAAACTTCAAGTTCATATTTCAGTTAACCCATTATTTGTTACAAGCAATGAATATGTA
>Ga0233440_1001685_pt1 | contig 19691 bp, 16 predicted proteins | sample SI_123_September_5_FD_182791 | JGI IMG/M metagenome (GOLD analysis project Ga0233440, IMG submission 182791) | Seawater microbial communities from Saanich Inlet, British Columbia, Canada - SI_123_September2016_120_MG | ecosystem: Environmental > Aquatic > Marine > Inlet | place: Canada: British... | reverse complement strand
TGGCAGATAATTCAATTATTTCTAATTTAACTGACTGGAAGTCTGAGGTGCATTTTCAAAAAGGATTAGAATTAACGTACCAGTGGATTGAAAAGAATATCCATCACTTTGATGTTGATACTTATGCTAAGTAAATGTAGTTTTTTTTGAAATAGATATTTTTACGAAGGATAATAATGAAGGTACTTACATATAGAAAAAATGAAATGAATCGGTTAGGCATGTCTGTTAATAATGTGATATACGATATAGCTGATGTATGCTCTTCCTTCCAGGAATGGAAGACATATAGCAAGCCAAAACTTTTTTTATGTAATGTGGAAAAAATGACCATGATTGATCTTATTTCTTTAGGGGAAGAAGGTCTTAGGATTTTACGCGACATAGAGGTATACATAAAGTGGCAGACGGAAAAAGGTGATCCGCTATTATTACGTAACTCAATTCGCAAAGAGGAAGATATTAACTGGTTGCCACCGATATTAACACCTCCGGTTGTTTATGGAATTGGTGGCAATTCACCGCTTTTCTTTAGAGATAAAAATTATCAAATTCCAGCTTACCCTCGTGGATTTATGCGTCCAACTAACCGCCACGCTTTAAAAGGGCATCGAGCAAAAGTTACAATTCCTGAAAATTATGAAACTATGAGGGCGTCAGCCGAAATGGGGGTAGTTATAGGTAAAGAGGGTCGTAATATTTTAGAAGAAGATTCTATGGATTATGTCTATGGCTACACTTTGGTTAATGATATGTGTTCTGATTCATGGAAAGTCGTTGCGTTTCAGGGGGAGGATGAGTCGATGATGTTAAAAGATTTGACTATATTCACTCAACGTGCAGCAACATCATATTATTCTCGTGCTACAGATTCATTTGCGACTATTGGGCCATACATTGTTTCTAAAGATGAAATTCCAGATCCTTATAATTTAATGGTTTGGAATCGACTTAGCGGTGTTGTACGTGAACGTGCATATACGCAGGCTATGGTTAATAGTATTGAGCGAACAATATCATTTTTATCCCGTATTTTTACATTAGAACCGGGAATGATTTTTCATATGGGTACCATGGGGATCGATGGGTATACAATTGAGAAGGATATGTTGTTAGGTGAAGATGATTATTATGAAATTGAATATGAAGGTATTGGATCATTGCGTACATATATAGAGGATTCAAGGACAGGGGGCAGCGATGAGTCATAATAGAGAAGCCCAGCAATGGGTCCTATTAGGGAATGCATCTGCTTCAAATGATGTATGGGGTTTACGTAAAATAAATTTCCCGTGTGGTTATGTTATGCCTCCAGGTGCATATGCGATGCAAGGAAAGCCACTAGAGAGGCCTAATCAGGGTGAAGTTTGGGCAATGGCTGGTTTTGCAGTTGAAATTAATCGTGAAGGGAAATTTATATCCAAAGAAGATGCCGTAGATTATATTGCGGGTTATCGTCCCTGGACATGTGTTTTTCATGGAAGTTTAGTTGATGAGTTAAATGAACGTGGGCATACAATTGAGAATTGGGATCAAGGTGTTTCAATTTTTCATGGCTTATGGTGTCAAGCAAGTCAGTCTTTAGGTGATCTAATAACAGTAGAAGAATTCTCCAAAATAAGTGATAAAAATATCATTTTAGAGCATTCAGGAAATAGCAGTGAAGGCGAGTCCGCTCAGTGTTATAGCCAGGATGCAGTAAATATTTTTCATTTTATGTCTCAATTTATGACATTATCTGTTGGAGATATTTGGGTTCAGGGCCCGCTTGTAGCATCTCGATTGCCCGAAGATGTAGATTACTTCTCTATGCAAGTTGGGAATATGAAATTTGATTCAACAGTTATTTAATTTATGTTAAAAATTGCGTTAATACCGGCTAAATCAAACTCAAGACGCTTACCTGGTAAGAATCTGCGGATTTTAGGGGATGCTCCTCTTTTTGCCCATTCAGTTGATATTGCACTGAAGAGTAAGCAGATTGATAAGGTAATCGTTTCATCAGATTCAGATGATATTTTGAAAATAGCGAAAAGTCTCGGAGCAATACCGGTTAAAAGACCGATAGAACTATGTGGAGATAATATTCCCAATTTAAGTGTCTGCAAACATGTTGTTGAACAGTTTACAACGACCGAAAATGAACTAGAGCTCATGGTTTTATTACAGCCTACCCATCCTTTCCGTACTACAAAAGAACTTGATGAGGCAATTATAACGTTAGCAGAGAATACTGATTTTGATTCGCTTGTTTCAGTTACACCTGCACATCGAGTACGAGGACGTTTGGATAATAATCTTTGGTGTCAAGAAAATGATAGTCAAAGAGAACGAGCACAAACAAAAAAAAATACTTATGAGATAACAGGGCACGTATTCATACTTCGGGTTCAGAATACAATTATGTGTCAGTCATTATTTGGAAATCATGTCTATGCATGGCCTTTACCTGAGTCATGGTTAGATATAGATATAGATACAGAAAAAGATTTTCTAATAGCACAAGCTGTTAAGTCGATTTAGTTGAGATTGTATTGTGTAGTCTAAGAGCTACATATAAATATAAGGTGATATAAATAAAAATTATGAAAATAAATATTCTTTTTGACACTCAATCAATTGGGGTGCAATTGTTTTGGTCTTTATATCAAGCTATGAAAAATGCGCCTGAGATAGAGATAGTAAAGACAGGTTTTTTTGTTACTAACAAAGATGCATTTAAAATTTTCTTACGTAAATATCCTGAGTTTGAATCAGAATCCACTTCAGTATTGTCAGAGTGGGATATTATTAAGGATGCAAAATCACTAGATAAGCTTGATATGAAATTTTTAGGAGAATGGGAGAAACGAATTGCAGATCCTACTTTGTGGAATGCAATAATTTCAGATAGACGACTTAACTATCCGGTTTCAGCTCAGTTTTTTCAAAATTATTCTCCTGCTTATAATCATGAGTTCATGCTAAAACTGGTTCAAGTAGCAATTGTTCGGATTAACAAACACTTTGATGAAGTTGAACCCGATGCCATTCTAGGATTGAATGCCGTCACATTATATGATTATTTATATTATCTTATTGCAAAAGCAAGAGGGATTCCTTATCTCCAGTTAAAGCTTACTCGTATTAGTAATTATGTTTCTTATTTTTCAGAGCCACTTGATATTTCACCTCATATTGGTGAAAGAATTAATAACTACATGAAAAATCCAGAAGAACTAAAGGGAAAAGGAAAACTTTGCCAGGAAGCTGTAGATTTTATCACCGAAGCACGTTCTGATTCTTTGACTTATGAAGGAGCTATTAGCAAGAGAAAGCATGCAAAAGGGAAAGGTAAGTCCCCTGATATTGGCGCAACAAATATGGTTAAGAAGAGTGTGTTGAAACGATTAACGCAAATCATTTTTTCTCCACATGAAGACTCACATTATCCTACTCCTCAACAATCTTTTTTCTATGTTAGGATAATAAAATTATTCCGTAAAAAAATATTCGATAGAAATGTGAAAAAAACATTTAATTCAAACTGGAAAAGCATTTCTGAAAAATATTCTTATGCTCTTTATCCTCTTAATACTGAGCCTGAAGTTGCGCTGCTTGTTTATGGTCGTAGTTACAGAAACCAGATTGAGACAGTTAGAAATGTTGCTTCAAGTTTACCCGTTGGCTGGAAGTTATTTGTAAAGGAGCATCCCAATGCAAAAGGATACCGTTCCCAAGGGTTTTATAAAAAGCTTAGAGCTATCCCAAATGTAGTTTTGATTGCTCCAGAAGTTAGTTCTGACCAATTGGTTCAAAATTCAGAAATGGTCTTTGTTGTATTTGGCACTATTGGCTTAGAAGCTGTTTTGAAAGAAAAGCCGGTTATTAGCTTATGCAAAACACCTTATGGTTCCTTTCCTGAAAATATGGTTCGCTGTGTGGACTCTATACCAAATTTAGCCGTTGAGATTCGAGACTTGTTTGAAAATTACAATTATGATGAATGGGCTTTAGTTTGTTATGTTGCAGCACATATAGAAAGTAGTATTCCTTTGAATTTATTCACTGGTTTATTAGGTAAAGGTGGAAGAGAAAGTATAAGTATGGATCAAACTCTTGATGAGCAATATAAACTTTTAGCACGATACTCAATAAAGCGAATATATGAAGAGCAATTATTGCTTAAATCAAACAATATAATGGAAAATAAAAGCTTACCATGCTAGTAAAAAAAATAGATTGTTGTCCTATTTGTCACACGTTAAAAAATCCTGTTTCAGTAGCATCAATAAATGAACATGCTCGAAACCAATATTTAGTTTATAGTAAGATTAAATATAATGGATTTATTGATGATTGGCTTGAACAACTTGAATTAACCATAGATCATTGTCCTAACTGCGGGCATTATTGGTACCGTGAACAACCAGACCAGTTAATGCTTAATGATATGTATGAATCAGGTCGCCCATTACATCCAGAGAAGGCAAAGAATGATAGAGCCGCATCACCAAAAATGATTGCCGAGATGAGCAGGTTGATGAGGTTAGCTGTAAAGCCAGAACCAAAATTATTAGATTATGGTTCTGGCTTTGGTCGATGGGCACGAGCTGCTATTAATGTGGGATTTAAAGTTACCGCTTATGAACCTTCAGAAGAAAGGGGCGTGGAAAAGAGTGAAATAGATTTTACTCTGGTACATGATGTGGCTGATTTTGATAACCGTCTTTTTGACGTGATTAATCTAGAGCAAGTATTAGAACATGTCCCTGATCCTGTTGAATTATTAAAAGAACTTCGTATTTATTGTACGCCAGATACAATAGTCCGTATTACTGTGCCTAATATACTACGCTGCCCTGAAGGAAATAATATTTGGAAAGAATGGCCGTATAATGGTGAGCGAGCTCATACTATGGCACCTTTTGAGCATCTTCATGGGTTTACACCGAATTCACTTGAAACAGTGGCAATTAGGGCGGGATTTAAATCTGTTAATAATTTGTATACTTGGGTTCAATATCCAAAAGAAATGCTAAGAAGTTATATTGGTAAATTATTTCCAAAATTTGGACAAACATTTTTATTAATAAAGATTGATGAATGAGATTTATATGAAAAAAACTATTTGCGTAACACTCACTAACAGAACAAATTATTCTAAATTAAAGACAGTTTTGAATGAACTTTCAAAATATAAAAATATTAATTTCTATCTTGTTTTAAGCTCATCCATCTTGTTAGAGCGTTATGGTAATGGCTACAAAGATTTAGAAAAAGATGGCTTTGAGATAGATAAAAAAATTGATTGTGTTTTAATGAATGATTCTCATGAGGCTATGGCAAAAACTATAGGTTTATCAGTTATAGAGCACGCTACATATTTTTCTAGTCGCAAGCCAGATTTATTGCTTATAGTGGGTGACCGGTTTGATATGCTTGCACCTGTAGTAGCTGCAGGAACTATGAACATACCAATAGCACATATTCAGGGTGGCGAGCTTAGTGGAACAATAGATAATGTGATACGGGATGTTTTAACTAAATTTTCATCTTTACATTTTGTTGCTACTAAGAAGAGTGCGAAAAATCTTATCGATTATGGCATTAAAAAAGAAAGTGTTTATAACTACGGTTGTCCTGCTGTGGAGTATATTACTAAATTAGATGCTGGTGATAAGTTTGATCCTGCTCATATTTCAAAAAAATTCAAACATCCAATTCATGTAGCTAATGATGAAAAATATTTTTTAGTTATGGTGCATCCAGACACAACCAATAAACATGATGTCGATATGGACAAGGTCTTGGAAGCTGTAAGTAGCTTTGGATTTAAAACATTTATTTTCTACCCTAACATAGATGCGCATAATGCTGAAATTGTTTCAAGTATTGCTAAGTATAGCACTAATGATAATTTCTTTATGATTAGACATATGCCATTACAAGACTTTGTGCACACAATGGCGCATTGTGTTTGCATGATTGGAAATTCAAGTTCAGGAATAAGAGAGTCGGCATCTTTTGGCATACCTTTTATTAATATTGGTGAGCGTCAGATAGGCCGAGAGCGCAACGAAAATACAATAGATATTGGTGATGACTATAGAAACCTTGAGGCTACGATTCAGAAGAGCATGGACTACAACCTTGGAAAAGATAATATATATTATCAGGAGAACTGCTCAACCCTCATAGCTAACGAGATAGCTCAGTATATTGGTGTTGATAAATGACAACAAAAATTAACAGTATATTCATTGGTGAGCGTGAGGTTGGTGAAAATGCACATTGCTTAGTAATAGCCGAAATCGGTCTGGCACATGACGGTAGCCTTGGTGCAGCCCATGCTTTCATTGATGCGGTTGCAGGTACAGGAGCTGATGCAGTTAAATTTCAGACTCATATTGCAAGTGCGGAAAGTTCACCTGGTGAAGCCTTTCGAGTGAATATTTTTCCTCAGGATGAAAACCGTTATGACTATTGGGAGCGTACTTCATTTACAGAGGGGCAGTGGATTGGGTTAAAGCAGCACGCGGAAGATAAAAAGTTGATTTTTATGAGTACACCTTTTTCGATAGAAGCTGTGCAGATGTTACGTCGTATAGGTGTAAAAGCATGGAAAATAGGATCTGGTGAGACAAATAATATTTTACTGCTAGATGAAATAGCTCAAGAAAATGAACCTGTATTATTGAGCTCCGGCATGAGCTATCTACACGAGTTGGAAATTAGTGTAAACAGATTAAAAGATAAGGGTATACCATTATTACTTATGCAGTGCACTAATCGTTATCCATGCCCTCCAGAAAAGTTAGGGCTGAACATAATTTCAGATTACAATAAACGTTTTCAGATACCCATTGGTTTTTCAGATCATTCGGGAGAAGTTGGCCCTTGTTTAGCTGCAGTGACAATGGGGGCTAAAGCAATAGAGGTGCATGTGACATGGCACTCGGGTTGTTTTGGGCCTGATGTTAAAGCGTCTCTAACAATTGAAGGGCTTTCGTTACTAACTAAAAATATTCGTATTATAGAGACAGCTATTTCCAATCCAATTGATAAAGATTTGATGGCCGAGGAAATGAACGATATGCGTTTACTTTTTACAAAAGGATTAGTAGCAAAAAATGATATTACTGAAGGTGAAGTCATTACAAAAAATCACATTAATGCAAAAAAACCATGTACAGGAATTCCAGTGCATGAATATGAAAAAATCATTGGCAAGTCAGCCTCTCGCTTTATCGAGAAGGGTGAAAGTATAGACTGGAATGATATACGATGACTGGCTCTATTTCAAATCATGAGCTATGTATTCTCAATACAGAGTGTGGACGATTTTCTGATGCTGCAATTAAAGAAATTGAAAAGTTAGGTGACGTGACCCATGTTGAAGCGGATAGAAGTTACTTACTTGAGAATGTTGTAAATTATGAGATAATGTTAATAGCATTGCATAACACAATAGATCGCGAAATATTGGAAAGGGCAACTAATTTAAAGTACATAGTTACTCCTACAACAGGTCATAATCATATTGATTGTGATTTTGCAAAAGAAAAAGGAATTCAAATTATCTCACTTCGAGGTGAAACTGAATTTTTAGAGACAATCAGGGCGACTGCCGATCTTGCTTGGGGTTTGCTGTTATCGCTCATACGGCATATACCATCAGCACACCAGGATGTTCTTAATGCTCAATGGGACAGAAATAAGTACTATGGAAATGAATTGAAAGCTAAAGTTTTAGGGGTAATAGGTTATGGTCGTTTAGGTAAGATGGTTGCTCAATATGGGCGAGCGTTTGGAATGTTTATTTTAGCTTATGATCAGCATAAATTTTCGAACAAAGAAAATACTGAGTTTGTCGGGTTAGATGAGCTTCTTTCTCGTTCTGATGTAATAAGTCTTCATCTTCCTTTAAATAAACATACTAATCAAATGTTAGATCAAAATCTGTTTCAAAAAATGAAAGAGGGTATGGTTTTTATAAATACTGCACGCGGTGAAATTGTGGATGAAGGGGCTCTTATAGAGGCACTTAAGTCAGGCAAGGTTGCATCTGCTGCGACAGATGTGCTTGCGGATGAAGTATCTTTAGATCAGGATTGGCTTAAAAATAATAAGTTAGTAAACTACGCCAGAAGTAATAAGAATCTTATAATTACACCACATATAGGTGGAGTGACGTATGAATCTGTAGAACAAGCGAATATATTTATAATACACAAGCTTGGACATTATATTAGGAATGAGAAAATACTATGAAAACAATATCGGTTGTTACTAATGCTAGGCTTCAATCAACTAGGGTGCCTCAAAAAATGATTCGTACATTTGCGGATAAATCCTTATTACAAGTAGCGCTTGAAAAACTAAATGAAATGGATTTTTTTGAGCATCGCTATCTTGCGGTTGCAGAAGAAGAATTAATGGAATATGCAAAACCATTTGAAAATGTTGAAGTTCTAAAACGTAAGTCTGAAGCGGTAAAACAAGGGGTTAATCCACAACACGTAACATTCGCTCATTATTGTGAAGTTCCTTCTGATTACATTTTTGTGTTTAATCCTTGCTTACCTTTTATAACAGTAGACACTATTAAAAAAGCATTTGATTACTTTCAGGAAAATGACCACCCATCTTACACTTCAGTTGTTAAAACAGGAGATTGGATTTTTGACTCTGAAGGAGACCCAGTTACCAATACTAATCCGCAAAACCTTACAACAAACAAAGGCGTTCAGTTTTATAAAGCCGCTCATGCTTTTCATATTGTAAATAAAGAGTTTTTTTGCAGTAAAGGATATCATTGGGAGTTTGTCAAAAATGATCCTCATATGGTTAAGATTCCTGAAGAAGAGTGTATTGATGTTGATACTGAAATAGAATTTGAGCTAGCTGAGTCTTTATATTTACGACGTAAGTCCTAGTAAAAATCATTCACTGCGTTTGTTGCTTTCAATAAATGATATTCTAAAATATAAAATTCATGAAAAACGACTCTGAAAATTATGATCTTGTACTTGTTGTAGAGTATTTTAGAGCTACAACAGTGTATTTAAGTGTAATAAAAAGCCTAGCATTAAAATTTTCAATTGGTATTTACCAAGTAGAGATTTATGAAAATGATGCGGGTAAAAACGACAGTGCTCAAGTTGAATTTGTAAATGAATGTGTAAGATTAGGGGCAAATGAGATTATATCCAAAACTGTTGAAACTAAGGTTTTACTCATTCCTCAACGTCCACTAAATGACAATGTGATTCATGATTTACATGAAAGGTTTAATGCGAAAACCACTGTATTGTTACTTGGTTTTGCGTTCGCAGGGTTAAAAAAACAAGATGCCATTTTAGAATGTTTTAATTTTAAAAAAGTATATGCGGTTGACAAAGAATTCTTAGATTTTCTTCTTAAGAAGAGAGGTGGAGAAAAAAAATATAAAAATATAGATATTGTGGAAGTGGGGCTCCCCTATGGAAAATACTCTGTACTTGGAAAATTTAGTGCTGACTATATCTTGGCTATACCTACACCATTTAGTTTTCCTTATGAATTAGATAAGTGGAAATTTCTTAATGCGGTTGAAATAATAATAAGCAAAATTGATGTTAATGATGTTATCGTTCATAAACCGCACAATGGTTCTGACCGAGATCAGTTCTCTAGTCCGACCTTTAGAGCGATATTGAAAAAACTAAAGTATTTTCCAGGATCAATCTATTTGATTAAATTAGTTATTCGTTATTTTCCGATATTATCTCTTCAAAATCTATTAGCTAAACTGTATACTGCATTTCTTTATGAGAGGGTGTTAAAAAGAACTATAAGCATGGAGCAAGCGGGTGGGTTTCCATATTTTGCGATGGAGGCATATTTACCAGGTGTAAAGAAAGGTGTAATTGGTGGAACAAGTAACACAATGTGGGGCACTCTTTACTATAGGTTGCCATTTTTTAATTGTGTTGATATACTTAGTCAGAAAAGAAACGGTAAAAATAAACTATATGGGAATAAAAGAGCAGATAAATATTTAGAGCTAAATTTACAGTATTTTATGATTCCATATTGTAATGGGAGGATGGAATTTGATGAAACATTGTGGGAAATACCCTCTGACGGATGTCAAGATGGCGACCTGATAGACGAGCTTAGAAAAGAAATTATTGCGATTGATGCTGAATGAATATATTATTAAGTTTTACAAAAAATAACTCTAAAACTATTAGGGAAAGTTGTAATTTCATTGAAGATGAGCCTGTAAGTACTTATTTTTTGCAAGAATTTTCTGGTTGGCATGGTACGGCTTTCATTAGTGAAGAGAATTCTCCGTCCCTCACAGTAACCTGTGGTAGCGATCATTTTTTTGCGATAGGTGGAGTTTATACATCTTTAAAGCCTCTTACTAAATCGTGTGATTTAAATGAAGCGTTGAAAAATATATCTGGTCATTACTTAATTGTTCAGCAGAAAAAAAATGGATCAATATCAATAGCTACAGACCCTTTGCTATCTATACCGATGTATATATATAAAGATAATGATTTAATCTGTATATCAACTCGGCTTGACTGGCTTGTAATGCAAGTTAAACGAGAATGGAGTGTTTCATGGGAGCAAATATTTAGTTTTGTTTTGAATTCTAGCTATGCGGGTCGACGAGTTTTTATTAGTGATATTTATTTAGCTGATTACGGAAGTGTCTATTCTTTTTCTGATACAGGTGAGTTAGTGTCAAATCAATATTGGAATCCACCTTTTTCAAATAAATCATATTCTGATAAAACAGACTATAAGGCTTTGGCGACTATTCTTGAAGATGTTGTTCGCGCTATTATGGATAAACATAATAATGTTGTTATTCCTATAACTGCTGGCGTTGATTCTCGTTTGGTGCTTGCGGCTGCTTTGAAAGTGGATAGAAATAAAGTGACAACCCTTACTCATGGGTATGCAGATTCAAATCATCCAGATATTAAGGTTGCTATACAATTGGCAAAAGTGGCGTCCGTTCCACATAAGTATTTAGAAAGTAATAAAATAATAAATAATGTTCTAAACACATCTGAAAGCAGCGGTGTTTTGCATAAAACATTAGGTGGTCAAGCCAGACACAATTTTGTTTATGACCTTATGATGTACGATTGTTTTGATGAGATGGGTTGTGATCTTGAATTAAAAGGCTTGGCGGGTGGATTGTTTAAAGCTAAATGGTATAGTAACAGCCCAACATCAAAAATTACTGAACGCTATACAAAGCTATATCGTAATTTATTTGGAGGAAAGGCAAAGCAAGCTTTGTCAAATTTGGATAAGAAGTTTATGAAAATCTGTTATGAGGACCGCCCTAATGATATTGCTGAAAAGCTCTCTCTTGATTGGTTGTCTTTTGCGGTCAGATTTTCTAACCGTATTGCACCGCGTACTTTTTTTCAAATTAATCGTTTCAATTCATTTAACCCTTTTTATGATAGAAAATTTCTTGACTCCTATTTGAGCATCTCAGTTAGCGAAAGGGAAAATGCAATGATTCATCTTAAGATGATCGAATATTTGTCTCCCGAATTAGCGTCTGTACCCTATCTTTTCTCAAACAAGTATTATTTGTTCAAGAATAGTCAGCCTGTATTGGTTGATGATGATGAATTGGCTAAGATGGGATTTAAAAAGTATAAGAAAAGTGTGAATCGAATTCAACATTTATGGATGAGCTTCTTGAGTAAAATCGGTATTGATCATTTAGTGGATAAGCATCCGGTACCAGCTGATTGGGAATATATTAAAGAACCATTCCTACATAATTTGGAGCCAGTATTGGATGATGCAAAACGCCTTTTTCCTGATGAACTAGAAAAAATTACCATTGAAGATTTTAAAATAAACCCAAATCTGGATTCTAGGTCGTTTCGATTTTATTCACTTATGAAATTTATAACCTACTGTAATTCAAAAGGTGTTTCGTTTAAGTGATTCTTAAAATTTATCAAAATAATATAATGGAGAAAAAATAAATGGCAGATTATCATTTGAGTTGTCAAGAATGTGAGTTTGAATCTGGCGAAGACCAGTACTATGTCATGTGCCCAAGTTGCGGAGGAATGCTAGAAGTCATTCTAGATAATGATATGCAAGATAGGGTGGTTGATTATTCTAAGCCTTCTATTTTTAAATATCATAATTTTATGCCATATTCTGCTACTCCTGAACACCTTGAATTTGAGGATTATGAAGATACACCAGAATTTGTTGATGAGGCAATATCAGAAGCTCTTGGTATCGAGCTAATTATCAAAAATGAAATGGTTATGCCTACACACACGTGGAAAGATCGTGAGGGGTTTATCACCATAAATCGTTTAATGATTAATGGTATTGATGATTTGATGGTATTTTCATCTGGTAATACAGGCACGTCCATAGCGCGTAGTGCAAGTATAGTAAAAGGTCCTCGACTTCACTTGGTAATACCTTTGGCCTCTAAGGAAAGATTATCACAAGTACAAAAATATTATAATCCAAAATATGTAAAAATCAGCTATTTTGATGGAAGTAATGATGAATGTATTGTTGAAGCTAAACGTATTGCTGAAGAGGAGGGCTATGTAGTGGAAGGGGGGTTCTCCAACTATGCACGTAGGGAAGGTTTAAAGTTACTTGGTCTAGAGCATATATGGAATAGTGATTTTAAAATAGACTGGTATGCTCAACCCGTTGCTGGAGGTATAGGTATATATTCTTTTGATAAAGCATATGCAGATAGTGGTAAAGACACTCCTCGTTTGCTCGGTGTGCAGGCTGAAATATGTGATCCTATGGTTAGGGCGTGGCGAGACAATGCAGCTGATTTATCGAGTCGTCATATACCAGAATCTATTGTACCATCCGACTTTGTGCGTGTTTTGCGTACTCGTGATCCAGGGCATGCCTACGGTGTCTTAAAAAAAATAGTAGATCGCTGTTCTGGTGGCTTTGAATCAGTTAACGAACAACAAATTTTGGAAGGGCTAAGACTTTTTTATACTTCTGATTATTTTCGAGAGTTATACCACCGTAATGGAATACTTGTAGGTCTCGAACCTGCTACTGCTTTAGCAGGAGTTGCGAAAGCAGTTAGGAATGGAATGATAAAAAAAGGTAGCAAGGTGTTACTTAATGTCAGTGGTGCGGCAAAACATGGTGACGTTAAGCTTTCCTGGATTGAAGATTTGATATGAATGAAAAATTGATTGGCTATGGGAAGTCTTATGCTAGTTTTGGTGAGATTGTGCAAGGTCGCTTATCAAATGGAGAAGATTTTTTAGTCACTATCCCGGTAGATATGTGGAGTACTTGTGAATTAGTTTGTGAGCCTTTCGATGGGCCATCGTTTGTAAAAGCAAAGCTCTTAAAATCGAAGTTGGTCGCTGAGCAAATGCTTAAAGTTTTAGATATGGGGATAGGGAATCAACTTACAATTGATTTCACAAGAAACATACCTATTGGTAAAGGTCTTAGTTCTAGTACTGCAGATATGTTAGCAGTTGTGCGAGCATTTCAGGAAGTATTCGGGATTATTGTCACTGAAAGTTTTATTTCGCGTCTTTTCGCAGCAATTGAGCCTCATGATGGTCTCCATTATTATATGAGTGTTATTTATAACCATCGCCAAGGTAATTTGATAAGTAAGCTTAACTATATACCTGATTATCATATTATTGCGGTAGATAACGGAGGTGAGTTGTCTACGAAAGAATATAACAAAAAACTACAATTCACTACAGATGATTTATCTGAGTATGATGCGTTATACAACAAACTACTTATCGCCTTTGCAATGCGAGATGATAATGAAATTGCAAAATGTGCACATAGATCAACAGTAAGACATATAAAGCGTACAGGTAATGAATTTTTAGCTAAGATGGTTGAGATGTCGTTAGAAATAGATACGCTTGGTGTGCTGGCAACACACAGTGGAACTTGTGGAGGCTTTTTATTGCCGTCATCGGCAAGTGAAGAATTATTGGAATCTGTTTCAACTGAAGCAGCTAAATTAGGTGATGTATTTCGAACTAAGACTCTGAGAATTCTATTATAGAATTATGGTTAGGCTAATCGTTTTGTAAATAAAATAGCGAATCTATGAAAACACTGAATAGTTTTTTAGGTTGATAGTTAGGGGGGTATTTTGTCGGTGCATAATAATTTATTAGGAGAAATCGCTTTTACTAGGTTGATTTAATTATTTTATGATACGACGTTACACTAAAAATATATTTATATCTTTGAATGAGTTGTGGGAAATATTTGGAGAGCGAAAAGGGAGTGCAATGCTTCTTCTTTTTATGCTGGTTGTTGCATCTATATTAGAGGCGCTTGGCATAGGAATGCTCTTGCCTGTGATGGAAATCATTATCAAAGGAAAAACGGATAGTGACTTTGCAGACATGATCTTGTCCCTATCTAGTAATCTTACACAAGAAAAAACTCTGGTTATTGTATTGGTTGTCTTTTTTTTACTGGTTTTGATGAAAAATATTTTTATTTATCTGAAAAATAAAGTAGGCGCTAGTCTCTTATTTGGTTTGCGTGGTTATTGGATGAATGAACTGATGAAGAAATACCTTGAATCCAATTATGATTTTATTGTAAATAGGAAACAGGGAACATTAATAAATAATGTGTTGGTCGAAACTGAAAAGGCACAGCTTTGTTTAAAATTTCTTGTACAGTTTTTATCATCTGTATTGTTATCAATTTTTATGTTGGTAATCTTGTTTTTGGTTTCGTGGAAAGTGACTACAATAATGTTGTTAGTGGTCGGGTTGTTTGTTTTATTGTCTAATAATTTAATTAGTTCATATTCCGTAAGAGTAGGCGCGGAAAAACTGAAATATGCAAAATCAGTTGGTAATCAGGTTTCAGAATCGATTACTGCTATTAAGCAAGTAAAAACTTTAGGCATGGAGGAGCATATTTTAGATTCATTTTCAAGTGTCGTTGGTAAATATGTTAAAACATTGTCGCATTTTCGTGTTAACTCCAATTTACCCCAAAGTATTGGTGAGGTTTTTGTAGTATTTATATTGGTGATAACAGTCGTCTATATTATATCTTATACAGAATCAGATATTAAAAGCCTTGTTCCTATAGTGGCAGTGTTTATCGTTGTGGGTAATAGAATATCAGTACAGGTAGCTCTACTGGTAAATAGTCGAATGCAAATACTTAGTAACATTGCTTCATTGATGCGTATTAATAGTTTGGTGAAGGATGATGTTGAGCGTGAGGATCTTGAAAATGGTAGGAAGTTTGAAGGGCTTAGTGGTGATATAGTATTTAATGATATTTCTTTTTCTTACGGAGGCGGGAATGCAGTATTTAAAAAATTAGACTTTGCTATACCCAAGGGAAAATTTGTATTTCTTATTGGAGACTCCGGTTCAGGAAAGTCTACACTTATAGACTTGTTGTTGCAATTACGGGTGCCAGAATCAGGATCGATTATCATAGGCAATAACAAGCTCTCCGAAATAAACATTAAATCCTGGCGAAATACCATAGGCTATGTCAGTCAAGACATCATGTTATTTAACAAGAGTATTAAAGAGAATATTCGTGATGGAAAAAGTGATGCGACTGACGAGGAAATAGAGTCAATTTGTAAAAAACTTAGTGCTGATGAATTTATTCAACAACTGCCGGAAGGTTATGATACCAACGTTGGTGACCGTGGAGTTAAATTATCTGGTGGACAGAAACAGCGGTTAGTACTGGCTCGATCAATGCTTCATGAGCCAGATTTCTTGATATTCGATGAGGCAACTAGTGCATTGGACCAAGGTTTGGAAGAGGAAATAATTAAGGAAATAAAGACAAATAGCACAGGTAAGACGATTCTGTTTGTCACCCACAGATTATCAACGGCTATTCACGCTGATATAGTGTATAAGCTGAGAGATGGAATGATTTCTGTAGTACCAAAATCTGAACTTGTAGAGTTATTGGGGAATTGAAGTATGCTGAACTGGATGTCTGTTGACAAATTACTTGTTTTCTATTTAAGCCCAGCTGCTTTATTTCTTGTTTCTTTAACTCAGTCTTCCTGGGTAAATTATTTCATGACTGGTTACGCAATGTCATATGTTTTGATTATTTTAATTTTGTATAGGATTTCAAAAAATGAAACTTCCATATCGAAATTTATACCTATTATTCTTGTTTTTTCTCTCTGCGCATTAGAATATATTAATTTCATGTTGTCTGGAGTATCACTGAACGGTATGAATGATATTCGTATGATACTTTATAGCCCCCTTTATGCTCCTATCATAGTATTTACACTATACGCTACTTACCTTTTAGCGTCCCCAGAAGCTACCCGTGTAATTCATCTTAATATAACTATAAAGTTATTTACGTACTTTAATGTCTTTTTTATATTCTATTGGATATCGCTATATTTTGGTTTGATACCCCAAATTGAATTTACTAATTATTTAAATGCAAACCCTATTTCATATGCCAGTCTCTTTGTGATATTTTCTTTGATAGGTTTTAAGGACTTAATTCAGATTAAGAGTGGTACTCTTAAGTACTATTTATTAATTAATACTTTAGTTGTGTTTCTGAATACAACTAGAGGTGCAATATTAATACTTTTTGTAACTATGGTGTATTACACACTAAGATCTATTTCAATGAGAATATCTCGTCCGTTACTTATTACTATAATAACTTTATTAACCGTTATGGTTGTTTTTCTTGTGCTGAAGCAGAATCTAGGCGATATTATTTTTGGTGAAGCGTTTATTGCTTTGTCTGAACAGATGGGAAATATTCGGAAAGATGTTACACTTGATTCAATAGCAGTAGAGTTTGATCGTCGGGGGGCAGTGCATGATGATTCTTCTGTGAGTTCCATTGGGCGAATTTTCACAAATTATTCAGCAATTATTCTTTTTCTGGAATATCCTTGGATAGGTATTGGTTCAGCATACGCATATTCAATTAAAGTATTAGGTATAGGGATTCACTCTTTTACTTTTTTACTTTTAGTATCAACAGGAATAATTGGCATGAGCTTGTTTATCGCAACCATTATTTCCATATCAACAAGTATGAGATTGGTGCGTGATAAGTTTGTTTTACTTTCTTTTGGATTGTTTGTTTTGCTTTTTATAAATAATTTTCCTGCTTATTTTGTTTTATTGTTTGTATTGGGTGCAGGGATTAATATTATAAGTAAAAAAAATTAAATTCTAATCACTAATGTGTTCATTTAGAAAAATACTAAATGCAATATTAAGCAGATGTTATCTGCGACCATGTTTTTTATTTTAAGGCAGGCTTTATCAATAAGTACTCATGTTACAAGCTGAGAGTTATTTTTTAATAAGGTGATTGAATTGTTTGTGTAAATTGAGCTTATCTTTTTATAAAAACTAATAATGACATGGTCTAATAAGTCAGTGGGGAAAGGGTTTATACTTAAGATGATAATTGAAATATTCTAAAATTGAGTGGTTTCCATACTATATGTTTGATACTTGCGTAATGAAAATCATGGGAAATAATAAAAAGAAGTTATAGTGTAAATTAAAAACTATCTGATTATGGGAATAAATTAGGGTTGCGTACAAGAGCTGTTATTATAATAAATAGCTAGATTCATTAAAGAATTGGTATTAATTTAGGACAAGTATAGAGTTATGAGGCAAGAATTGTTTTCAGAGAATCTGGTTAGTGATGTTAGAAAGAACTATTTTAATTTTATTTGCCAATGTGATGCAGGTGAAGGACAGTACAGATTAACAACATGTTCAGAACCAACACCTTATGCACTTTGTTTTGCGGTCTTCGGGCTGCAATTGCTTCAGAAACGTGAAGTCATTAAAGAAAATAGTGGGTTATATGATTCAATTTTAAGAGATAATTTGTCAAAATTTCATGATAAACGAATTGCTGATGGTGTAGATTTATATACAGATAAAGCATATCTACAACTGCTTACATTTACTATGAGTGCATTATCAATTGTTGGCACTCTTCATCTTGATCCATTGGAATCTTATGTAACACCTCTTCTTGAAGTAGATCCGCTTGCATTACTAAAGAGAGCAGGAGTATTTAAAGGTGTCGCACGTACAGGAAACCTGGCGATGTTTTTCATTATTTTATTGATTCATATGCGTGATTATTTAAAATATAACACTAAGGATCTTATTGATAAATGGATAGATGGACATATTTCTTCAATGAATCAGTTTGGTTTTTGGGGAAAGGTTGACTCGATGTCTCACCTTCAGTTTCAGAATGGCTATCATCAATATGAAGCAATGGACTATTTTCATGCTGAAAATGTACCATGGGATAAGGCAGCCAATAACGTAGCTATTTTGGCTGATAATGAGGGGCACTTTGCACCTTATCCTGGTGGTGGTGGCTGTTATGATTATGATGCAATATATATTATAACCGGCGCAGGACCGAAAGCTATTACTCAACATAGAGATCTACTAATCCGTACTGCGCAAACTATTTTAACTGAACAAAATGCAGATGGAGGCTTTTGTGAATCGCATTATATACGCCCTCGAACAGTTAAAAACCTATTTCGTTCTGCTAAGCATGTTTTTTCTGCGCAAGGAAAAGCTCGTAAAGAAAGATTAAGGCAGTCAATTACTCTGCTGCGGCCTAAACATAATCGTATTCACACTCATTGGAGTGAATATTCCAGGCAATGGGATGAGTCTGATTTATGGGACTCATGGTTTCGTATGCTAACTATCGCTCGGATTGATGTAGCATTAGATCCAAAAAAGATTTCAGAGTGGGGATTTATTGACTATCCAGGTATTGGCTTCCATTCTTTGCTTAGACATAAGTAGATCATATGAAAATGAAAGTTTACTATATATCCCCTTCCACAATTCCATCAAGGTCTGCAAATTCTATTCATGTGGCTAATATGTGCGAAGGAGTGAGTCAATTGGGACATGAGGTTATTTTATTTGCCCATTCTAATTTGTGTAATTCAGTAAGTTGCCAGCAGCAACTGGAAGATGCTTACGGTATTGACAATAGTAAAATTAAACTAAAAATTTTTTACAGTAATCAAAACAGAGGAATTGAATTTTTTATTGCCTTGTATGCTTTGATGCGCTTTATGCTTGATTTAATTAAGAATACAGCCCCACAATATATTATTTCAAGAAATTTATACGCAGCCATTTTTTTTGGTTTGTTATTTAGAGAAAATGTTATTTACGAAACTCACTCACCCGAGTACGGCTTCCGAAAAAAATTACAAAAATTACTCCTAACTTCGAAAAAAATTAAAACCGTAGTTATTTCTAAGGCATTGAAAAGAATAATTCAGAATTTTCATCACATCTCTAGTGAAAATATTTACGTGTTTCATGATGCTGCAAGAGATGGTCAATTAAGGCTTGGTTTATTGCAGCGTAAGGAATTAAGTCAGCAGTTGTTATCTAATATGTTTAATTTAGATGATTATCAAAAAGTTGTAGGATATTTTGGGCATTTATATCCTGGAAGAGGCATTGAAATTATAGAAGAACTTGCGAAACTAAATTCTACTTGTGCATTTGTAGTTTATGGTGGAAATGAAGCTGATATTGAAGAATACAAAAGTAGGAATATGAGTAAAAATTTATTTTTTATGGGGTATATTCATCCAAAAAAAGTACACAAAGCTATGG